>JADMIO011201671.1_pt1 | contig 82821 bp, 65 predicted proteins | sample 8958161 | NCBI WGS metagenome assembly JADMIO01 (sample SAMN16585339, study PRJNA669376) | soil metagenome | isolation source: Crop rotation soil | place: USA: Cullars Rotation, Alabama | collected 2011
CAATTCGTCCCCGCCTCCGTCCAATCCACCTTCCCTTCTTTGGACAATACCTCCCCTTGCTCCAGCCGCTCCGTTGCCGCACTCACAGCAAAAGGAATCCCCGTCAAAAAGCAAAGGGTAGCCAACCATCTCATCGGCCCCGAGCTTATTCAAATCTCTCTGCGGCTCAACCACATTCCCGGCCGTTGAAGTCTCGCCACTCCTCCTCCAAGGTGCTGCTTTCTCATCCTGCTCGCCCACCACTATTTGAATCAATCCCGCTATGCTTTCGTCATTCCTCTGAGTTTGACTTTCCTGAGGACATCAAACAAAACTATGCACCGCTTTAAAACCGTCATGAAATCTAATTGTATCCCAGCGGTCGCCTCCACGTTCCTCCTCGCCGTCTCCACCTTTTCCGGCGTCGCTCAGAACGCTGAACCGGCCTTCGTTTACGAGACTCCGCAGGAATTTTTTGGGCGTGGCGATTTTGACGGCGATGGTCGCTCAGACATCGTCATTGTGGATAAAGCCACCGGCAAATTTCGTCTGGGATACCAGCTCAAAGAGGGCGCAATCTCCTGGGTCGACTGCCGATTGAGCGGGATGAAGTCGGTCACTGGTTTTACTGTTGGCAAATTGCTGGCGAAGGAACGTGACTCACTCGGTTTCACTTCGGCGGATGGCAATCAAATCACCGTCGTTGACGTGTCCAGTACCACCGCTCCCATCCGGCCGCTCGTGCTTCCTTTCAATGCAGCCCTGGGCCCGAATACTCTTGTCGCTATCGATATCGGCGGCCCCGGAAATACCAGCCTGGCCGATCTCTACGTAGCCAGCATGTATAACGCTCCCGACCCTGCCCAGGCCACCCTCGTTCGCAACGATGGCAAAGAATTTCCAAAAATTGCCGATTTACCCCTCGCCGGCATCGCCTCCAAAGGAAATCACTTGGCCCTTAAACCCGGCCAGCCTGAAGTCATGAGCGTAGTGGTCGCCGGTGAAAAATCGGACACGCTCAAGGTTGAAAATTTTACCGCTGGAACCGAATCCGCCTTGCTGACTGTGGACAATCTCCCTTCCGGCGCGGATTACGCCGTGGGTAAGTTTGATTCGAGTGCCCTCGCGGACCTCATACTTTATAAACCCGGTAACAATGCCGTTACCGTTCGCCCCCTGCAGGAAAGCGGTGGCAAATATTCCCTGGGCAATGCCAATGATTACGATCTCGGAAAACCAGTCAGACGCGTGGTCGTCCTTCACGAATCAAAAGCTGAAAAACTCTTCGTCATTTTCGGTGAAGGCGAAACTGCCGCAATTTACAATTTCAACGGAAAGCAGGCCCCCACCTTGTCGCAATCAATCAAGGCCACCAACGACTTGCTGACGTGTGCAGTGAGTGTGCCCAATGGCCTGGTCATGTTTTCCAAGTCCACCAGTGGTAAGTTTTCCAACCGCTACTTCGCCTATAATCTAAGCGGCGATACCTATAAGTTCTCCGTCTTTGGTGGTCTGCCAACGTTGGCCGACAATGATAACATCACCATTCCCGATATTCATGATCGTATCATCGCCTCCCTCAATGTGAAGGCGGAGGGCGATATGAAGCTCTACACCAATTCCATTCCTGGCACTCGTGTGGAATACGTGATGGTCCCAATCAAAGGCGGTGAATTTGTGATGGGCAGTCCCGCCAACGAACCTAATCGTAAAGCGGACGAAGGCCCGCAGCACAAAGTAAAAATCTCCCCCTTCTGGATGCAACAATGCGAAGTCACCTGGAATGAATACGAGTTGTTCATGTATCCCGATGAAGAGAAGCGCACACGCGAACGTAACAAATCCGACTCCAGTGGTGATAAATTAGCTGACGCCGTGACCCACCCCTCCAAACCTTACGTGGAAATGAGCTTCGGCATGGGCAAGGATGGCTTTCCCGCGATCAGCATGACCCAGCACGGCGCCAACAAATACTGCCAATGGCTAAGTGCGAAAACCGGCGAGTTTTACCGTCTGCCCACTGAAGCCGAATGGGAATACGCCTGTCGCGCGGGCACCACCACCACATATTTCTGGGGTGATGACGCCAGCAAATTGCCGGACTACGCTTGGTTCGAACAGAACAGCGATCTGAAATATCAAAAGGTGGGCAAGAAAAAGCCCAATCCTTGGGGGCTCTATGATATTTACGGCAACGTCGTGGAATGGGTCCTCGATCAGTATGACGATAAGTACTATCAGGAGTGCGCAGCTAAGAACGAAGTCGTGGATCCCTGGAACAAGGCAACCAAACCCTATCCTCACGCCGTCCGCGGCGGCTCATGGGATGACGAAGCCGCCATGTGCCGCAGTGCCGCTCGCCGCGGGTCCGATCGCACATGGAAACAACAGGATCCACAACTTCCCAAAAGCATCTGGTATTTTTCCGATGCTCAATTTGTTGGTTTTCGCGTGGTGCGTCCGTTGAAAGTCCCTCCGCCTGAGGAATTACAGAAATATTGGACAAGCGGAGTGGAAAGAGATTAACCTCGCGCCATGCGGTGAAAATTCCGGTGCCGCGCGCTACCGGTCTGCGCGTTGGCTTCGGTCCTGACCGAAACACAAACCTTGAAAGGGCCAATGAAAGATAATCCTGCTAATCCCCCGTCGGCATTCTCTCGCCGGCAATTCATCAAGTCGTCCTCAATGTTGGCGGCCACGGCTGCCACCGTGAGTTTCCCGTCCATCGTTAATGCTCAAAGTAAAAAGAAAATAAATGCGGTCATTATTGGCATCGGCGGTCGCGGCGGTGGCGCGGGCGGCAATTTCATGGAAGCGGTCAAGATTACCGGAGTCGACGGCAAGATCGTCGCCGTTGCCGACCTCTTTCCTGAACAGGCCCGCCGTGGCTCAGAACATTTCGGAGTGCCCGAAGACAAATGCTTTAGTGGCTTCGATGCCTACAAAAAAGCACTCGCAGTGCCCGACGTCAATTACGCCATTCTCGCCACCCCTCCCGGTTTCCGCGCTTACCACTTCCGGGCGTGCGTCGAGGCCGGCAAAAACATCTTTACTGAAAAACCCGTCGCGGTGGACGGCCCCGGTGCCCGCCTGATGTATGAATCAGCCGAGATGGCCAAGAAAAAAGGTCTGAAAGTGGCCGCCGGAACTCAGCGCCGCCATCAGGCTCCTTACATCGAAACCATCAAACGTATCCAGGACGGCGCCATTGGCGATATTGTCACGCTCCGCTCTTATTGGGTAAACGGCGGCCCCATCTGGCATCGCGGCGAACAGGGCAACACCGACCTCGAGCGCCAAATCCGCAACTGGTACCATTATATCTGGTTGTGCGGTGATCATATTTGCGAACAGCACGTTCACAATCTAGACGTCTGCAACTGGATCGTTGGCGCTCACCCGGTGAAATGCTGGGGCATGGGAGCTCGTCAGCAACTCGATGGTAAATCGGGAGAAATCTGGGATAACTTCGCCATCGAATACGAATATGCCAATGGCGTTCACCTTTACGCGTATTGCGGCCAGATCAAGCGCGATTGGTCCTCCGTTAGCGAAGCGGTCCACGGCACGAAAGGCTGGGCCAACCCGAACAACACCATTCATCCGAACGGTGGCACCATGTGGCGCGCTCGCGAAAAAGGTATCGACCCCTATGTCCAGGAGCACGTCGACCTCATCAACGCGATCACCAAAGATACCGAACTCAACGAAGCCAAGCAGGTCACCGACAGCACGCTCACCGCTATCATGGGCCGCGAAGCCGCCTACAGTGGTGCCGGAGTCGAATGGGACAGCATCCTCAACTCCAAATTCAGTTACGGTCCGGAGCTGCTCTACACGGATTGCTCCAAAATGGAGTATGGGCCTTTCCGCACCTTGCAGCCGCCGATGCCGAGCCAGCACAACATCTTCAAATCCCCACCTGAGCTTCCTATAGCCAAAGCGTAATCTTAACATCGTTTTCAGGCGCGGGTGTCCTCACGGCATCCGCGCTTTTTCTTTTTACGAGCGATCCTGCTTTACACTACCCGCCTCAGCCCATAAATAATTCACTATGCGCGGAGATTGGTTTGTCTGGTCTTTTATCGGTCTGATCGCGGCGGGCTTTATTATCACCGCCCTCCTGCAAATGTCTCCGGATGCCCGCAAACGCCGGCGTCGGCGCAAGAGCCATAGCCGCATCATTTCCAAAGGGCAGGGGACCCACGTCAAATTCAGCGTGAAACCTCCCAAAGAATAGCCGCCCAGTCCTCAATCCATGCCCCACGACCGTCTCGCGTCTTTCTTGGCCGAATGACGTGCCTTGTCCGCCAATAGCCGCTCCTTCGCCCTGCGGCTTCGTTTCCGTTTTTTCCTTCGGATTTTTTCTATCTCATCGCGTTCCGCCGCCAGAAATCCCTTCTGCTGTTTCTCGATCTTGTCCAGCAGTAGCTGCCGCGCCAGATAACGGTTCAACGCTTGCTGCCGTGTCGTCTGGCATTTCACCTGGATCGCCGTTGGCCGATGCACCAGCATCACGCACGTCGAGGTCTTATTGACGTTTTGTCCGCCGTGACCTCCCGAACGCACAAAGCTCTCCTCGATCTCCGCTTCCTTTACCCCTAATGCAGTCATCCTCCGTTCCAGCAGTTCGGATTTTTCTAAGCTAACGGGGAAGGCGCCCATCCGCCCACGTTAGTGAACGTCACCTTCCCTGGCAAGCCGTGCCTCAGCCCAGTCCCTCTGTTCCTGCTAGAGTGCTCGACACTCCACTCCCCCTCTGTTACCAAAAACCTGGTGCGCTCCGCGTTGTTGAAAGACGTTTTCCGGATTGTGGTGAAGGTCGGGACCGGTGTCCTCACGGATGCCCGGAAACGACCCGACCTCGCCCAAATGGAGCAGTTGGTCGCCCAAATCGCCGCCGGTCGCAAAGCCGGTAAGGAAATCCTGCTCGTCTCCTCCGGTGCCGTTGGCGCCGGCATGGGTGTCCTCGGCCACAGCAAACGTCCTACCGACCTCGCCGAACTCCAGGCCTGCGCCGCCGTCGGTCAGTCCCGGCTAATGGCCACCTACGACCAGCTCTTTTCTGCTCATGGCCTCGCCGTTGCCCAGGTCCTCCTTACTCATGATGATCTCGAACACCACGAACGCCACCTAAACGCCCGCAACACCCTCGTTACGCTCCTTAACCGTGGCATTATTCCCATTATCAACGAAAACGACGTCGTCTCTTTCACCGAACTGAAGTTCGGCGATAATGACAAGCTCTCCGCGCTCGTCGCCTCGCTGCTCCCGGCTGATTTGCTCGTCATTCTGACGACTGTCGAAGGCGTCATCGCGAATTTCGGCAAAGAAAATCCCAGCGTCATCGCCGTCATTCAACACATTGATGAAGCTGTCGAAGCGCTCGCCGGCGGTACCGACAGCGAGACTGCCGTCGGCGGCATGGCCTCCAAAATTCAGGCAGCCAAAATCGTCGTCCGTTCCGGCATCCCGCTCGTCATCGCACCCGGCAGAAAAAAGAATGCCATTGCGGATGTTTTGGCCGGTGAAAACGTTGGCACTTTGTTTGTCCCCAAACCCACCCGCCTGCAGGGCCGCAAACGATGGATTGCTTTCTTTCACCACCCCAAAGGCACCCTCTTTGTGGATGAAGGCGCCAAAAAAGCACTGCGCGAAGCCGGCAAAAGCCTCCTCCCGCCCGGTGTCTCTCGCTGCGAAGGTGACTTCCAATCCGGCGAAGTCATCCGCATCTGCGACCTCAATGGCATGGAATTCGCCCGCGGAATTGCTGAGTTTCCTTCCGCGGAAATCACCAACAAATCTTTGAAGCGCGTCGAAGTCGTCCACCGCGATAATCTGGTAATCCTTTAATGAAGAAACCCAAAGCTCCTGCCATCAATGACCTGCTGAAAGTGATGGCTCGTTTGCGCTCGCCCCAGGGCTGCCCGTGGGACCAGGAGCAGGACCACAAATCTCTCCGCTGGCACGCCGTCGAGGAAGTTTACGAGCTCATCGATGCCATCGAAGCCGAGGACGACCACGAAATGGCGGAGGAGCTTGGCGATCTGCTCCTTCAGGTCGTGTTCCATTGTCAGCTCGGCCGGGAACGACATGCTTTTGATTTCGAATCCGTCACTCGCCATCTCACGGACAAGCTCATTCGCCGCCATCCCCATGTTTTCGGGAATGTAAAAGTCAAAGATGTGGATCAAGTCTGGGCTAACTGGGAAAAAATCAAGCGCGCCGAGAAGCATGGCACCCGGCATGCCCGCCCTTCGGCACTGGATGGCATCCCGCGGCATCTCCCCGCGCTCCTCCGCGCCGAGAAACTGGTCAAAAAAGCGCGCCGCGCAAAACTGCTTCCCCCTCCAGCCTCGCGCCGAAAATCTTCCAAACCTCAGCTCGCTCAGACTTTATTCGACCTGGTTCAGACCGCGCAATCCCACGGCTGGTCGGCCGAAGATTTGTTGCGCCAGGAAACGCTCCAGCGCGAGCGTCAGTGGCGCGCCGCCGAGCGTAAACTCAATCCCTGAACCCCAATCAGTCTTGCTTCAGCCCGTAATTGTCGATTATCAATCTCTACTATGACCGATCCGCGTTATACCAAATTGGCCAAACTCCTCGTGGAGTATTCCACTCAGCTCAAAAAGGGTGACCACGTGCTCCTGGATATGATCGATGTTCCTGATGAGTTTACGGTCGAGCTCATGCGGGCTTCACGCGCCGCCGGTGCCATCCCCCTGGTCGAAGTGCGTCATACCCGCGTCACGCGTGAGATTATCCGTGGCACCAATGAGAAACACGCGGCCCTCGTTCGCGATCTCGAGTTGAACCGGATGAAAAAGGTCCAGGCCTACATCGCCATCCGCGGCAGCGCCAATGCCAGCGAAAACGCCGATGTCCCCAGCGACAACATGGCGCTCTTTTCCCGGGTAAATCGGCCCGTCCTTAACCATCGCGTGAACAAAACTCGCTGGTGCGTCTTGCGTTGGCCCTCGGCCAGCATGGCTCAGGGAGCCAGTATGAGCACCGAGGCTTTCGAAAATCTCTATTTCAATGTCTGCACCATGGATTACCGCAAAATGGCCCGCGCCATGGTCCCGCTGGAAGGCCGCATGCTCAAAGCCGACCGCGTCCACATCAAAGGCCCCGGCACCGATCTCCGCTTCAGCATCAAGGGAATTGGCGCCAAAATGTGCAAAGGCGACCGCAATATTCCCGATGGCGAAGTCTTTTCCTGTCCGGTTAAGACCTCCATCAACGGCGTCATCCAGTTCAACACGCCCACGCTCTATTCCGGCACCAAGTTCGAAAACGTTCTGCTCGAGTTCAAAGATGGCAAAATCGTCCGTGCCAATTCCAATAATAACCGCCGCTTGAACGAAATCCTCGATACCGACCCCGGCGCGCGTTACACCGGCGAATTCTCGCTCGGTTTTAATCCCCACATCCTCAATCCCATGTGCGATATCCTGTTCGATGAAAAAATCGCCGGGTCCCTGCACCTCACTCCGGGGCAGGCCTATGAAGATTGCGATAACGGGAATCGCTCCGCCGTTCATTGGGACATGGTGCTCATCCAGCGTCCCGAATGGGGCGGCGGCGAAATTTGGTTCGATGACGAGCTGATTCGTAAAAACGGCAAATTCCTCCCCAGGGATCTGAAGCCATTGAACCCGGAAAAACTAAAGTAGGTTCGATCTCCCAGGCCCTCTCGCGAATAAATTGATCTTCGTGGTGCGAAAAAACCGGGAAACCTCTGGGTTCACTCTCCGTTGTAAGTTTGTTAAAAACTTGTGAGCAAGAGATAACAACTCAAGCTTTGATCGCGTCCCGAAATCCTGTTACGTAGCCGCATGATGGATTCTGTTTCCGAAAATGCCGAGTCGCGCGCCGACTTGAAACGCACACCGCGTCGCAAACAGGCTCTTCCCGATATCACCAAGGTGGACCGCCTCCCCCCACACTCGCCCGAAGCGGAGCAGGGTGTCCTCGGCTGTATTCTCCTTTCGCCTAATGAATGCATGGGAGATTGCATCGAGAAATTCCGCGCGGGCGCAGAAGTGTTCTACGATCTCCGTCATCAAACCATTTTCACCGCACTAATCGAGATGTTCGATACGCGCGAGGCCATCGACGTCATCACGCTCCAGCAGCGTTTGAAGGATAAGCAAATGCTCGATGAAGTCGGCGGCATCCCGTACCTCGCCGCCTTGCCCGACGTCGTCCCTTCCTCTGCCAATCTTAGTTATTACGCCGAGATCGTTCAGGAAAAATATCTCCTGCGCAAAATGATCCATACCTGCACGGATGTGGTCAGCCGCGTCTATGGCCATGAAGGCGAGGTGGATGCGCTCATGGACGAGGTCGAACGCGACATTCTCCGCATCAGCGAGGCCCGTGTCCAGGGCACCACGGTCAACATCAAGGAGTTGGTCAAGAAGGCCATCAACACCATTGAAGATTTCCATCAGCGCCAGGGCATGCTCACCGGCATCGGTACCGGCTTCACGGACCTCGATAAGATGACCAGCGGCTTTCACGGTGGCGAAATGATCGTCATCGCCGCTCGTCCCTCCATGGGCAAAACCTCTCTCGCCATGAACATTGCGGAGAACGTCTGCATCGAGCAGAAATTGCCCGTAGGTGTATTCAGCCTGGAAATGTCGTCCGAATCGCTGGTCCTGCGCATGCTCTGCTCGCGTTCCCGCGTCAATATGCGCAACATCCGCGATGGTTTCCTTGCCGAACGCGATTTTCCTAAACTCACGGGCGCCGCCGGCAAGCTCGCCAACGCGCCATTGTTCATCGATGATTCCTCCGGGCTTTCCATCCTCCAGCTCCGGGCCAAAGCACGCCGCATGGCTCAGCAATACGGCGTGAAACTCTTTGTGGTCGATTACCTGCAGCTCCTGCACTCCACCGCGCGCCGGGCCGAGAATCGTCAGCAGGAAATCGCCGATATCTCCAACGGCCTCAAATCCATTGCCAAAGAGCTGAATGTCCCCGTCATCGTCCTCAGCCAGCTCAACCGCGAACTCGAAAAAGATAAAAATCGGAAGCCTCGCCTCAGCGATCTCCGCGAGTCCGGCTCGATTGAGCAGGACGCCGACCTCGTCGGTTTGCTCTACAAACCCAGCAGTGGCGACGATGACGAAGGCGCCGCCCCGGCTGCGGAAGAAGAAGCGATTGCCGTGAACCTGCTCGTCGCCAAACAACGTAATGGACCTACCGGCGACGTCCACCTCACCTTCCTCAAATCGTTCACCCGCTTCGAAAGCGCCGCCAAAGTCAGCGATGAGGATGTTCCGGGTTAAGCGAACCCGGTGATCGCAGTTCGAAAACTCAGCTCAGGGCTGGACGGCCAGTTTGTAAAACTTTGGAGCCCCCGGCGACGTCGGCAGCGTGTAACTCATCGATGAGCTGGTGGCCAGCATCCAGCTCGTTAACGGTGCCCAGGAGGTGGCATTGCTGCTGGAAAGAACTTGATAGCTCCTGCCGACCGACGCCGCCCAGTTCAAAGTCAAACTGCCGCTCGTAAGCCTCTGCGCGCCCAGACGAAAACTACTGGCCGCATTCGTTGGGTTCGTCCCCGCGATAAACTCCGCATAGTCCGGCATACCATCCCCATCGGTATCGGTGGTGCGGGTGCGGTTGGGCGATACGCTTCCGAAATACTGTGTCTCCCACGCGTCCGCCATTCCGTTCCCATTCACATCGGTAATGGTATAATTACCGACAAAGCTGATGGTCTGCCCTGAAGCCAGGGTCTTCATTTGTGACGCCGGCGTGTTGTAATAGGGAACGTCAGCGTATTCGACCGTATAACTGCCCGGCGGTGCATTCGTGATCCGCATGCCGGTTCCTTTTCCATTCTGGTAGATTAACCCGCTCAGCACATATTTCGCCTGGGAAATGCTGTTCGTGATTTCGATCGTCCCAGGAGCCACAGTGGTGACTGTGACTGAGACATCGTCCAGGAGCCACCCATCACGCGGGAGCGTGTCAAAGGAGAACAGTAGGTAATACCAGGCGAAATAAACAACTTGTCCCATGTACGGTGTCAGATCCACGTGCTCCTGCACCCATCCTCCCGAGGCATCACCGTAATCCGTGAGCGTGATTGGTGCCGTTGCCGCATTGGTAATGATCAAAAGCTGTCCGCCTTCAATGATGTCGTTTTCGCTCCGGGACGTGAAGTCATAGGCATGCCAGAACGTAAGCGTTGCCGTATTGCCGTTGGTTAAATATATCGCCGGGCTAATCAGGTACGATTCTGTATAGTCCAAGGGTATCCCGGTAAGATCACTTCCCCATGCATTCGGTGGTGAATGCGCGCTGGTGGCTACTCCGTTGCTGGGCACACCCAGTGTCCACGAGCTTTGTGACGTGTCCGCATCGTAAGTCGTCCAATCCGCTCCTCCGGAATTCATATTGTCCGTCCATGGCGGCAAGAGTGGTTTCAACGTTCGGAACGAATACATTCTCCCCTGGTTATCATCCGTCGCCGTGTTTCCCGCAATATCGCTGCTGCTTACTTGAAAATAATAGGTCTTGTCGGGAATCAAGCCTCGCAGGGCGATCTCGTGCAGAGTTGAAAACGTCGAATCGGAAGCCGACCGTCCGAGCAGGATAGATTCTCCGAATTGTACGGTCGAATCCGCTGCTTCCGATGTGGTCCAGCTAATGATCGCTTCCTGATAATCCGGTTCCGACACCACCGCCGTAATTTGCGGCCCCGTCGTATCCACCGTTGCTGTCGCCCGAAGGGTTGTCCCCGCCGAAGCGTCCAAATAATCGACCCAGACCGAATCTCCCGCTTTGGCCCGCAATGCTCCCGCGGTCGGCGGATTGGTCGCGGCAATGATCTGAACGGAACCGCGAAACAATCCTGGGGGTTGTACTTCGGTTAACGTCACCGTTACTGGCGAAGCCTGGGTCGTACTCGCAAACGCAACGGTCATCGCTCCTCTCCCTGCCAGATCCGCATCTGCCACTTCCACCTTCGCGAAGCTCGGAATGTTGTATGCCGATGAATCTAGCGAAATGGTTCCCCGCCCATTCAGGCCCGGCACCAGGAAACTCAAAATATTCTGCAGCAGCGTCGTCCGGTTGTTCGGCGCGGTCCCGGTTACCGGCGCAGCATCTAAGGGAAATGATAAATAAACCACGCGTCCGGTGCTGTCTTGTCCCGTGCGCGGGTATTTGACTCCCGCGACTTCCCCCACCGTGGAATCAAATAAAATCGGCGAAGCATCTCGCGAAATGACCATTGTATCCGAGATGTCATCCGGCACGCCCAATAGATCATGCCACTGGTTGTTGTATTGTGAGAAATCAAACCCCATGTCCATCCCTGCCGTGATGTAATCTCCATCCTGTCCTAGAACTCCGGGCACCCCCACGTCTTCGCTGAAATCCGTTACATGCAAAATCTGGTTTCGGAAAAATCCAGGCCCCAGCCGGGTTAACTGTTCCATGGAAGCCATGAAAAATGACCCGCCGGCATTCAAATAGGCGCGGATTGAACTTTGGTCGGTTCCCGATAAGGTATCCGTGGAGCCGATTCCGTCATTGAAGCGCCAAATCACCACCCGATACGGTCTGAGGTTGTTGGTCGAGGGGCTTCGTCCTACTGTCGCTGTATTCCAAACATCGTAGCTGATCCCGAGTTGCGTCAAAGGATCTGTGTAAACTGAGAGTGGGATATCATTATCAAAGTCATTATGAACGAAGGCGTCCACCACTAGGACCGTATTCGGCCTCGGCGCCGTGAAACTAAAGTCCGCGCCTCCATTGTTATTGGTTCCGAAATTTCCTGCCTGATCGGCCGAGATTGCCGCGAATAAATAGGTCCGGCCCACGACGAGTCCCGGCAGGGCAATTGAATGGTCCGTTACCAGTGCCGAATCCGTGATGAATTGATTGAGGCTCGTATTGGTGCCGTATCGAACCGACGTTGTGGATGGCTCACTTGTTGTCCACGTCACGACCGTTTGACCAAATTCATTTGTGGTTGCCACCAGGGTAATCACGGGTGGCAGTAAGTCCGCTGCCGCGATCGCCGTGCGACTCCGGTTTGCCGATGCATCAAAGTAATCGACCGTAAGCGTCGCGTCGTTGGTAACTTGCAGTTTGCCGTCCACTTGCGGCGGACCGAGCGCCGTCGCCACCGCTCCCGTAAAAACACCCGAAGGATCGAATGAATGCAACAATACGGGTTCGTTATTCGGTTCGTAACTGCTCCTCGCCTGGACCGTTACCGTTGCTTGTCCTGCCAAATCACTGTCCACCACGGTTATCTTCATGGTCCCCGGCGCGGTGTAGGCCTGTCGATCCAGAAACACCGCTCCTGTTCCAGCCGCGAGCACTTCTCCGGAAATCGCCAACGCGAAATCCTGGTCAACCGCCGGGGTATCGTCCCGCGCATCCTCCACGACTTTCCGTGCCCGGACCCGCACAATGTATTGTCCCGGCACCGGAGTGGCCAGGTGAACCCCTTCCACATTGTTTATCGTATCGGTCGCCGGCGCGCCGGGTATGGATTCTCCGCCGTTAAATTGATTTCCGTGATAAATGACTCCATCGGGGGCAATCACTTCCAAATCCAAATCATTCACCAGCGCGGCCACCGCACCCGGGAATCCTGGCACATCGGTGTAAGTCAGCGTCACTTTCAGCGCCTCGTCCGGGCTGCCAATGGTGAAATGTCTTTCATATACCTGCCCGTTTGTGAGCGGCACACTCTGGTCCACGTAATCAAACGTCAGCGCTGAGTCAAAGAACGATGTCAGATCGATCCGTCCCCAGCCTTCATCCATGTTCGGGATCGGCCCGGTCCCAAACTCATCAAACATGTCCACCGCTGAATTGATCAATGCCGCCTTAACCAGGGCAGGGGATGGTGTCGCGTTGGTGTGAGTCGACCGGTAAAACTGCACGAACACCGCCGCTACGCCCGACGCATGTGGTCCTGCCTGGCTCGTGCCACCCTGATATTGATAATACTGGTCAATCGGCGACCAGGCATTCTCGTCCGTTGCGGATTCCGATTGCAGCGAAGCAATCCAGGTTCCCGGTGCCACCACATCAGGCTTGATCCGCCCGTCCTCGCAAGGTCCCCGGCTCGAGAAATCCGCCATCGCATCAATGCCATCCCCGTAAATAAACAAATCCAGCCGATCGTTTTCCGAGGCACCCGTCGCAATCACATTTTTGGCCACTGCCGGACTCCCAATCGTCTGCGCACCTGGCCCCGCATTGCCGGCCGAAAATTCCAGGATGTACTGTTGGTCCCCCAGCGTCAGCGCGTCGGCATCGCGCACCAACGCGTCAAATTCCATTGCGCTCACATCGTAAGCTCCCTGCGTGTCGTCGCCCCAGCTATTCGATCCGATCACGGCCCCGGCTCTTACCGCATCACGCGTGAGCTTTTCGTAGCTCGGCGGCGCCTCGTAGTTTCCTACACCGTCGAATATACGTTGGGCGATAATGCTCGCTCCGGGAGCCACTCCCAGCCCGTATAAGGCTCCATTCGCATCCACCTCTCCGGTCGCGCCGTTCCCCGCAATGATGCCCGATACATGTGTCCCGTGACTGTGCTCATCCGCGGCGTCCGTAAGCTGCCCATAATAAAAGAATGCCGGCGTGCGCCCTAACAGGTCCGGATGCATCGTGTCCGCATCGCCATTATTCAAGCCACTGTCCGCCACCGCAACTTTAACGCCCCGCCCATCAAAGCCCAGTGATTGGGCCAGCAACTCATTGCCTCCACCGTCACCCGCTACGATCTTCGATGACACCTCGTCCACCATCTTCATCGGATGCGACGGCTCGATCCAAATCACCGCCTCGGATTGCGCCAGTTGATTTAATTGTCCCGCGCTGATGGTCCCGCGAAGCACTGTGCCGGCCCGCAATGTCGACTTCTGTTTTACCGAACCGAGCAGACCGGACACTGATGAAACCTCACCGGCGCTTGTGCCAGGCGCGATCAGCACCGTCACATCCAAACTTGCGCTCTGCACTCCGGTTTTGGCCGGTGCCGCGAGGCTACGGTGCACCTTGTGTTCCGGGCGATACTGCCCCACCCAGGCGACCCACGGCAACGCCCGCAATTCCGCGAGACTCGCATTCTGCGCGCGCGCGAGAAAGGTGTCGTCCGGGACATAATGCAGCAGTTGCACGCCAGCAGCCGCCAATTGTACCCGGGCTTCCGCTCCTGGCGGCGTCGAGAACTGAATCAGATATAAACCCGAGAGCTTCCCGTTTGCCTGCTTCTCAAAACTCGGTTCCAGCGTCTTGGCAAACCGAGGAGGAATGGTTTGATTCCGCAATCGGATAAGTTTGTTCTGTGCCGCGAAAAGTGGGAAAGGGAGAACCAGGCATAGCACGGCAGCGACCCAGGCGCACCTCCGAAAACACGGGAGCTTCACTGTCGCAGCCTAGCGGATTCCGCACCTAAAGACAAGCAAGACCTGCTGCTCTTTACGCTCTGGCACATAGGAAATTCCCGGGCGACATGCGTGAATAATTTCACGAGTTCTAAGCACGCCGCCAAAACTGGATACAGACCGTAATCAGAACTTGTACAGGGCGTGGCCTGTCATCCGACAGGCCACGCTTTGATTCAGTCGCTTCCTGACGTGCTGGCGATTTTCATCGCCAACCCATCGGGCACCCGCTCGAAATGTGACGGACTCATGCTGTAACTTGCCCGGCCCCGGCTGAGGCTTCGGATCGCATTCGCGTAGCCCCACAGTTCTGCGAGCGGCACCTCGGCATTCACCAGCACATTGTTCTGGCCTGGCTCGACTGAGAGGATATTCCCCCGGCGCCGGGTCAGGTCGCCTAGCAAGTCGCCTTGCTCTTCTCTGGGCGTGTCTAACTCCACCCGCATCACAGGTTCCAGCAGGACAGACTTTGCCTTTTGCAAGGCTTCCCGCACAGCCGACGCAGCTGCCAAACGGAACGCCAGTTCACTGGAGTCCTTCATATGCGCCGCGCCATCCAAAATGTCCACGTGCACATCCACCACCGGATAACCCGCCACCACGCCTTCCCGCAGCCCGTCCTCAATGCCATTGCGAACGGCCTTCACGAATTGCAACGGGATGGTCCCGCCCGAGACCAGATTCTCAATTGAGAATCCACGTCCCGGCGCATTCGGTCGAAGCGCGAGATTCACCCGCGCATACATGCCGACCCCTCCATTTTGCTTCTTCAGCAAATGGTCGGCTTCGGCTGCCGCCGAGATCGTCTCCCGATACGCGATGGCTGGGGCTCCGGCCAAAACCGAAACTCCGTGATCCCGCTCAAGTCGCTCCCGAATAACTTCCAGGTGCAACTCACCCATCCCCGCGATAATCGATTGTCCGGTCTCCGAATTCGTAAAAGTCCGGAAAGTCGGATCTTCATCGCTCAGGATGGCCAGTGCGGTGCCGAGCCGGTCCCTGTCCACGTTGAGGCGTGGCTCCAGGGCCAGGCTCACAACCGGTTCCGGGAACACCGGCCGTTCCAGTTGCAGTGGTCGCGCTGGATCACAAGCCGTATCGCCCGTGCTGAATCCTTCGAGACCAACTGCAGCCAGTATGTCGCCCGGATGAGCTTCAACGACATCCTCACGGCGCTCCGCGAAAAGACGCAGCAGACGTCCGATCCGTGTCTGTCGCCCGGTGCGGGGGTTCAAGATGCGGTCGCCTTTCTTCAGCACACCGGCATACGTTCGCAGGAACACCATACGCCTGCCTTGCTCGTCATGAACAACCTTGAAGATGAGCGCAGCAGCCGGCTCCGATCTGGTTATCGCGATGGAACTTTCCTCACCATCCAGATGCGCCGTAACCGAACGCACATCAGCCGGGCTAGGTAGATAATCCACCACCGCATCCAACAATGGTTGAACACCCACAAACTGGTATGCACTGCCGGCGATTACCGGAACGAACCGATTCGCGAGCGTGGCCCTTCGAATCGCAGCCTTCAGCGTTCTGGACGAGACGGCGTGGTTCGCCACATAAAGTTCAGCGACCTCGTCGTCCACATCAGCGATTCTGGTTACTAGCTCCGCCCTCGCCTCGGCGACCTGCTTGCGCAGCTCGTCCGGCACAGTTTCCACCGTGAATGGAGAATCGGCGGTTTTGTTAAAGCCATAGGCACACTCATTGATGACATCAAGTTGTCCGCGAAGCTGGTCTTCGCTACCCCATGGTAAAATGACCGGACACGCGTTCGCGCCCAGTTTTCGGCGGAGTTCTTCGAGCACGTGGGCGAAGTTCGCTCCCACGCGATCCATCTTGTTGATGAACGCGATCCGAGGCACGCGATAACGATTGGCCTGCCGCCAGACAGTTTCGCTCTGCGGTTGGACTCCGCCGACCGCACAGAACACGGCGACAACACCGTCCAGAACACGCAGCGAGCGCTCGACCTCCGCGGTGAAATCCACGTGACCCGGCGTGTCGATGATATTCAGCCGATGCGGTGCACCGGCAAAAAGATTTGCGACATCCTGATGATGCTGTTGAGACCAGGTGCACGACACCGCAGCCGCAAAGATGGTGATTCCTTTGCGTTGCTCGATCGGATCGAAATCCGTCGTTGTGTTGCCGGCATCAACATTCCCGGCCTTATGAATTGCTCCGGTATAAAACAGCAGGCGCTCGGTCAGTGTTGTCTTGCCCGCGTCAATGTGAGCGGCAATGCCGATGTTGCGTATGCGATCCAATGGATCCACGCGAGTATTCAGGATGTTTTTCATATGTTTTGCTGTTCGCTGTTTTACTTTGGAAAACCGCACCTGATTTCCGGTGCGGGTTGGATTCCGTACGAGGAGTGGAGCCGGCTAATGCCGGCACGTTTCGAGCGGAAAAGGAAAAAGCCCTGAGGGACACTCAGGGCTTCAGGAAAGGGGACGCAACGCGCGAAACGTGGTTACATAACCTCACCTGACCCTGGCGTGAGCCGGGCCGGTGAAAAGAAGATGTAAAACGTTGTTCGCATAACCAAATCGGTCGATTGCGGGGCTTATCTACACGATTGGAAATGAAATGTCAAACTCGCCGTGAAGCCACAGCGCCACCCGTTCTGATAGGCGGGACTTGCGTCATGCCTTTTGCAGCCCAAATCCATACTTTTACCTATGGCGTTCGCAACCTCTTGCCTCAACCCCTTTCCCCCGGAGTGCGACCGTCTCAGTACCGTCTCGGTCGAAGCAATGTCCGATTACGTGGGATACCCAGATTGATTGTGGCTCGCTCCCCGACGGCACATGTGCTTGGCCATCCCCGGTACCTGCGCCTCCCGGAAAAACTAGTGAAAATTCGTGTGGAGCAGTGTCCTTTTGCACAACTCAGTTGACATGGTTGATTTAGTTGATATGATGAACACGTGGATAAGAAAGACATTGCGCTGCTGGAACGTGAAACCGAAGAAGTAAAACCCGGGATTACAGCACAAGAGCTTCGCGCCCGGATGCGTCGATTCTTGGACCGGGCCAGAAAAATTAAGAATGATTTGAATCAGAAGCAACGGGAAATCGAAAAGCAATTCGCTGCCTTGGGCACCGCATCAAGTCATGCCAGGGGCGCTCGCATGGTTGCAGAGATGCAAACTGCAGAAGGCGGGGCTTGGTCAGGAGCGGAACTGGCAGAGCATTTCAACCTCAGTGCGGCTGTCCTTCATCGCCGTCGTCGCGAACATCGAATTATTTATTGGCGCGATGCTCAACACGATTATTTTTACCCAAAATGGCAGTTTAATGAAGCTGGTGCCCTGCTCCCCGGTGTTAAGGAAGTTTTGCAGTTATTTATGAGCCAGGATGAGTGGCGCGTTATGCGATATTTTCTCGGAACGCGAACTCAACTAGGGAATCGACGTCCCTTGGATCTTTTGCGTGCAGGAAAAGTCGAGGCTGTGGTAAAACACGCCCACGACCATGCCGCCGAAAACACCTGGTAAGCTAAACCAGCCCCCGCCTCAAAAGGAGTTCGATTCGCTGCCATTGGCGAATTGGTGCGTTTGTAAGTCTGGCATTTTCTACCGCCTGCACTCCTTTGATCGGAATACGGGAAAACCATGGCCGCCTGTATTTTTTAGCACTGCCGGTCGAACCCGGTTTGACCCTGCTGCTGGACCCGGAACCTTTTACGTTGGTGAAACGCTTGCCGGTGTGATGCTGGAAGTATTTGACGATTCGTGGGGTCCCGTTAACTCGCTTTCTCGTAGTCTGACAAAAACACAATTGACCGAATGGGCGGTGACGTTGGTTGCGGTGCCTCCCGTGGTCTTGTTTGAGGCCCAGAGCAATTTGTCGAAAATGGGAACAGACATGCAGCTTTTGTCCGGTGATCATGCCATCTCGCGTGAATGGGCGCTTTGCCTTACCCGCCATCCTCTGAAAATCGACGGGATCTATTATTCGTCTCGACATGACAGCCGTCGATTTAATCTCGCAATATTCAAACAGAGAGCATGGCGACGCGAACAGTTTGACGCGGCGCTGACGGGCCAGGCTGCAATGCACCGCGGACGAGTGATTGATTCTGCAGCCCCCATAATGTACGGTCCGTCCGTTCTACTTCGGGATCACCTGGAATTAAATTCAGCGTTAGCAGAGCTCGAGGTGGCGATACTACCATAGTCAAAGAGGTAATTGCTTATTGAAGACGAATGCGGCAAGCGCAATCCCCAACCTTCCCATCAGGGAAAATTAGTGAGAATTAGTGAGAATTCGTGTCGAGCAGTTTCCCCTTTACACGTCCTGTCTTCGCGCCTTCCCCGTGGTAAAAATTCCGGTCACGCAATCTCCGGGCTGACAGGTACCCCATAAACGACACAAAACATTACCTCTGTGAACTCTGTTCTCTCCTGTTGAAACTCCACATTTCGTGAAATTAGCTAATTCCTGTCAGGCAGCCTTCAGCCCTTATGGCGCTGCAGATCCGGGATGCGCCTTTTGGCGTTCCCACTCTTTGCGGAACGCATCCCTGCGTTCGGTGACGAACGCTTTGTACCCCGCAGGATCAATGAACGGATTCGTCGCGCCCGATTTGCTGTTTTTATATTTGCCCTTGAGATCGAAGTACGAGCCGTGCGCGCCCAGAAAAAGGTCCACCGGCAGATTCAAAAGCAGAGCGAACCCCCTTTCGTAATCATCCGCGATTTGCGGATAATCACGATTGCCAATCAGGATGTATCCCGGGTTGACGTTCGGGCTGCCGATAATCACCGCGTTCAATGTGCGCGCGCCATCCACTACCTCCACTGTCCAGGTGGTGCATCCGGGCGTGTGGCCGGCCGTGAGTCGGGCAGTGAGCTTGGAGTCGCCTAATTCAACTACGTCACCGTCGTGCAGCACACGATCGACTTTTGCACCTGGATGTCCCGGTGCCGTGCTTTCGACGGAGGCAACATCCGGTTCCATAACCATGAGACGAGCCCCTGTCTGGCTCTGATAAGGCCCATACCGCCATCGTGATCATCGTGTGCATGGCTGATCAGGAGAATTTTGGTATCGCGGTAATCGAACCCGAGTTGCTGAATATTCCTTTTGATTAGCGGCACATCCTCCGCGAAATCAGAGTTGATCAGGATGTTCCCTTTCGGGGTTCTGACCAGGTAAACGGCGAGATCGGCGGTGCCAGCGTAATAGAGGTTACCAGCAATCTTGAAACCGGGAAATGGGCGGTGCCACTTTGGATTTTGCGCCTTCACGAAGTTCGGGGCGAACAAGGCAACGGACAATATCACAGTAGCAACAATCCTTATCATATTGAGTTCGGTGCTGGGCAGCATTCTAGCTCCGGCGCAGCGGCCAAACTAGGCGAAATATTTCTGTCCGTAAAGGGGTTGGTGCTCAGTGTCGTTAGCTTCAGACTTGATCGTGCCAATAAAAAAGCCGTTCCACAATTCCTGGGATGGGCCCCCCGGTGCGCTTCGTTTGTGGGCTCTCCAACCGGAAGGCTCCCGGCTGAATTAAGACCAGATTCGTCGCCGCGGCGATACCCCGGCTCCAAAAAGCGGTGATCCGTGGCTGGACGGGACTTTGTCTGACCACGGATACAGGCTCCCGAGAAGGAGCATTGATTTTACTCAAATCGCCTTCTGGTCTGCTCCGTTTAGTTCAGCGGTTCGATCGCCACACGGACACCGTGGGAGGTTCCCGCCGGATGAAACGGACCGATGATTCCGTTCGGCCGAATGATATCTGTCTGAATCACCGCATAGAATTCGTCCCCTCCTTCGTTGACGGTGAGGCTGCTGCGAACTTTGCTGATGCTGGTGTAAACATTGGCTGCATCGAACCCTAGGCGCAACTCCGTGGATGCGAACTGATGATGGCCAGTTGCCATCCAATTTCCCTGTCCGGGAGGACCTCCGGCCCCAGGCCCGTTATTCGAGGCCACCAGTACGCCTCCGGGAGCATAGGTATCGAGCCTCGTGAAGTTCAGGGTTGAACCCGGTGGAAGCGTGGCTGGGTCCAAAGAGACCTGGACGAGCCATGTGCCCACCAGTGCATCGCGATTTTCGCCCCGCTCGGAGTGCTCATTGTCCGCCTGCGCTCTTTGTGCTGGCATGAATACAGGCACGGCCATCACCCCGGCGATGAGGGCAGCCACAATGAAGCCTTTGGCTTTTGTCAGGCGCGGTAATTTGCTCGGCTGGTTGGATAATGTGGTCATATGTTTTACTCTTTTTGGTTCTTGGTGTGTTTGTTCTCAGGCGTTTTACGCCTGAATGGTTAACTGTTCCCCGGTTCCTACAACGCGGCGGTGCAGTGGTTACAAAGCAAGTGAGTTTTATTTGTGAACTTGAGTAGGCGCTCTCATGTGCCTCGTTCTGTGGGTGAATGCCTTGCCTCAAACTAGCGTAGTCTTGCCAGCGGCAACATCTCATCAGCACCGACAATTGGCACTGTGGTGATGCCAGGCATTCGGGGACGAACCGCGTGTCAATTGCCGTTGTGGGGGAAAGCTGCTGAACATTCAAGTCGTCTGGCTCCCCACTTCGCCTGAAGCCATGGGCTTAATGAAATGCGTGACGATCTCTATTGAGAGCCGTCCTCCAAGACTATGCGCAGCGGTTTAACTGATGCGCTTCCAGAAACGGCTTCGGCCGGAAATGATGGCGCGTTCCAATCGAGGTTCAGTTTGCGAAGTTCTGCACGCGCTCTTTGCAGGTCCCAGACCTGAATCTGCTGGTCCCATTCCAACGCAAAGAGTTGTGAGCTATCCGGAGAAAACCGCAAAAACGAGGCGTAATCCGCTCCCGGAGCTTCCAGGTTCGCGAGCACCTGACCCGTTTCCGGTGTGACCAACCGCACAATGCCGGGTTCCATTTCAATCGCTAGCATTTGTCCGTCGGGACTGAAAGTTAAAGGGGTCGGGGGTTGGGCGCGGTCTTTCTGAATCGCATACTTGTGCTTCCATGAACCCGTCTCCCAGAGATCAACGGTCGATCCACCCGTGGCGAGGTATAGATTGTCAGGACTAAACGTCACCCATGCGGACGATGGGGTGGCCAACTCACGCACGAGTGCCCTCGTTTTGAGATTCCATACCTTCACCCCTGAACTTTTGAAATTGCCCACCGCAACCCACTGCCCATCCGGACTGAGCGCGGGGAACTGTGCCCGGGGCTGGGAAACCAGTTCAAAGCCGTTCGTCGGATTTTGCACCTCATAGACCGATACCGCCCTGTCCCCGGGGTTTGCGGCCGCAACCCAACGTGCATCAACACTCAAAGCGGCGTAATTGAATTGAACTCCATCCTGAATCGCTATCCGAGGCCCGATCCGCAACTCATTGATGGTGGCCCCTGCCTTGCGAGCTATGGGCCAAAACGCCAGTCCACTTTCACCACACGTGATTAGATTCGTTGCATCCGGCGCGAAGATTACGGAATAACATGAACCGGCCGGCAGAAGAAAGGGCTCGTCTGTCTGCTGGTCGACCCAAATCTTTACGCCGCCTGCAAAGCCCACAGCGACCAACCGGCTATCCGCACTGATGTCGATGCTGAACGACGAGCCGCGAGTCTTCGATGGCTTGCTATTTAAGCGGCGGAAAACGGAACTCCGGGTGACTTCAAGTGAACCGGTGACAAGCCCGCGCTGAATATATCCAATTCGAGAGTCATCTTCGCTGAAGGAAACTTGGAAGCTATTACCGAAAGTAGTTAGGAGCAGACGATCTGCCGGGATATCCCACAATCGGAAATCTCCATCCCAACTGCTGCTGCCCAGGAGCCGGCCCGAATGACTGAATCCGACACTGATAACGGTGTCTTGATGAGCTTTGAACTCGTTTTTCTTTTCACCAGTGGACGTGTTCCAGATGCAAATCCGTCCATTCTCGTGGCCGGTTGCGATGTCCGCTGCGTCACTGCTCCAGGCGAGGCACCGAACGTTAACTGAATGCGTGAGGTTTTGGAGCAGCGAGCCATCGCGCAGATCGCGCACCTCCACTTCCCCTTTGCTCACCTCGCAACCGGCAAACCGATCGCCCCGCGGACAGAGGCACAGGAACTGATACTTGCGATTTATGGCCAAAGTCGACAACGCGCGGACCGGGTCCAGCCCGAATCGCCACAGTTGACCGTCTTGGCAACTGACAGCGACGCTTTGTCCATCCGCGCCAAAATCCGCAGTCATCCCCCCCGCAAGATTTGTGATAATCAGCTGCTGTCGCTGGATATCCCAGATACCGTTCCGGCCGTCAAAGTAGTTGACCGCCAGATATGCCCCACCGGGACTCATTGGGCCTAGCCACCCAACCCCTGTTCCCAGGCTGGGCAGCAAGCCGATCTCGCTGTTATCCGCGATCCGATGGACTCTTATTCTTCCATCCCCTTCGCTAAACGCGCGTTTCTCGAGTTTCGGATCCCAGGCTTCGTTTTCGGGATCGGCAGACGTCTGAGGATCACGGAAGCGCACATCCGTCACCGCCAGGCAAGCAATGGCTTCGCTGCGCAATTCCAGCGAAGAACGAATGGCGGCTGCCTTGGCCACCAACTGCAAGCTGTCAAACCGTTCTCCTTCGCGGCCGTTGTGACGCATCGCACGCGCCTGCGCAATGTAGGAACCAAACAACTGCTCGGTCGCAACGCGTTCCGCTCGTCGAATGCGTATCGCTGCCAGCGTTGATCCGATTGCAACTGTGCTCAGGAGAACAATGACGCTCACACTGAGAATCGCGGTTCTGGGGTTACGACCGCACCAGCGCCACGCCCTTTCGATTCCACTCAACGGTCGAGCGCAAATCGGTTCACCGTTCAAGAACCGATTTAATTCCTCGGCCAACTCTTGTGCTGTTTGGTAACGCTTGCCAGGCGCCTTTTCTAGGCACTTTAAGCACAGCGTCTCGAGGTCGCGCGGGACGCTCGGATTCAACAGGCGCGGAGAGACTGGCTCTGAATCGATAACCTGCCGCAAGGTGTCCGCTATCGTTTCGCCAATAAAGGGCGGACGGCCTGTGAGCAAGTGATATAACATGGCGCCTAGCGCATACACATCGCTGCGGCGGCTGAGTTGGCCGCGTTTGGCCCCGGCTTGCTCGGGCGGCATGTAGTTGGGCGACCCCAACACCTGCCCGCTGAGCGTCAATTCCGAATTGCTTTCCAAACGCCTGGCCAACCCGAAATCGGTCACCCGGGGCTGGTCGGCACCGTCGATCAGCACGTTGGATGGCTTTAGATCTCGATGCAGGAGTCCGCGCTCATGCGCGTAATGAATCGCTTCGGCAATCGTCTTCAGATATCCAGCTGCTCGTTTCCCCGGCAACGGCCCAGTGGCCAACATCTTCGCCAGGCTTTGCCCCTCCACAAAGTCCATCGCGAAGTACTGCTGGTCCTGGTGCACGCCCACTTCGTGAATGGCCACGATGTTCGGATGCTGCAAGCTGGCTGAGGCTGAGGCCTCCGCCCGAAAACGTTTGACCAGCTCCGGACTCGATCGCGGACCAGACAGCATCATCTTCAGTGCGACGATGCGCCCCAGACTGGATTGGCGCGCGCGATAAACCACGCCCATGCCGCCGCGGGCGATTTCTTCCAGCAGTTCGTAATCCCCGAAAGAACGAATCGCCTCCTGGCTAACCGAGGAACCGGCTGACTCACTTGCCGCGCCTCCTGTTGGCGACGAGCCGGCAAACCTGACGTCCCGCTGATCGAGGGGAGCGTCGAGACCGCTTTCCAGCAGGCAGCGAGTGCAAAGGCCTTCCGCCTGGTGCGGGCGCAATTTTGCCCCACACCGCGCGCATGAATTCAAAATTGACACTTTGCCACCGAAACCAGGTTCACTCTTTCCTACAACGGTGCGGATAAGAGGTTACAGGTCGCATGGTTTTAACTATTTTCCGTTTCACGTCAGCACATGGATGAGATGTCGCAGTTCAACATCGATGTCCTCTGGCCCGGACACCGTATGGGCGACTTCAGCTCGCAAGAGTTCACGAAAACGTTGGCGAAGCCGGTGCACTGCAACTTTCACGTTCCCTTCGCTCAGGTCCAGGCGTGCAGCAATCTCCGCATAAGAAGCGGTGCTCTTGGCGCCCCAAATGAAACCCTTCAGTTCCTCAAAAAGCGTCGCTTTATCCGACGCGTTGAATTCCTGACGGAGAGCGCTCAATACTTGTTCGATGAGTGTTACCGCCCAGCGCGTTTCATATTCGGCGTCCGGGTTGAATTCACCGGGAGCCTCCGCGGCGTAACGCTCCTCCGCTGCGTCCGTATCAATGGAAAGAAACTCCGAACCCCCGCCGCGTTTAAGTCGCCCGGCCCGTTTCCAGTCGTTAACCAGAAAGTTCTTCAACGAGCCCAGCAGGAACGTGCGGAACTTGCCTCGCTCCGGGTCGGCCTTCGCCAGGTATTTTTTCTCCAGGAGCCGGGCAAAAAAGTCCTGCGTCAAATCTTGCGCATCTTCCGGGCTGTTTCCCTGCCGCCGCGCAAACGCATACAGCGGAAACCAATAAGTGCGGCACAGCTTTTCCAATGCCGCCTCCGCGCTAGGCACCGAGCCTTGCCCCGCCGCCAGTACCACGCTCCAGTGCGTAGTCGCGAAAATCGCAAGGTCGGTGCGCGGACGGACAGGCAAAGATGAGTCCGGTTCTGGGGGCACTTAACGACCCTACAACTAACAATCCGCGAAAAGGAGCTCTTTCTGCCTTCGATTAACTGCGCGGCAAATTCTGCTCACTCCGATCTTACTCGATCGTGTGCCCTTCCGCGCCTGCCCGCAAACGGATCCAATCTTTTACTCCCGAAGTGCGACCGTCCTCGGTACCGTCCTCGGTCGCAGCAATGTCGTAATTTTTTGCATCGCTGAAATCACTCGACCCGCGCAAACGCTCGTGCCGCGGTCGTACTCATTTCGGTTTGGCTGGCGCGCCAACGGCGCAACCACTCCACAGCCCAGGGCACCCGCCCTGGGAAATTATTCCAAAATATCTTCGTGCCCTGAAGGGGCACCACTCGGTGACGTTTCGCGGGACGTGTGGTCGCGTGAATTCCATTAGGTGGTTCCCTGTTTATAGATTCCATCATCATTGAACTCGGTAACTCCACCAGGAGTTGTCTGCCTAAGCTTCATTCAAAATCTTACACCGGCTCTTTCATTCCCGAATTATTCGGCGGAATGCGACCGTCTCGGTCGCAGCATCGTCCGATATTACGTGAAATTCGTGTCGAGCAGTTTCTCTTTTCCACTTCCTGTCTTCGTGCCTCCCCTTAATAAAATTTCACCTCACGCAATCTCCTCGCCGTTTTCGGATCGATACTCTCCAGCGCCCAGGCAGCCGTTCCGGCAGTAGAGCGGTCATTGCTTTTCGTGAGTGAAATTAACCATGGAATGGCGAAACTTGCTTGAGGTCCATAGGCCATCAACGCCTGCGCATAATCACTGCGGTTACTCTCGTCTTGCAGTCCATGAACCAGAATAGGTACTACTGCTTCTGGACATGTTTTTGCCCTCGTAAACCATCTGAGTGCCGGAATGCGAATGGCCGGGTTCGGGTTCGACAAATCCTTAAGCATCACCGGAGAATCGGTTTCACTGACGATCCCATAGGTAAAAAGGGCGATAATCATCATTCGACGAACTGTCCCATCGGGATCCTTCCGTTGGACCTCAGAAATCACCTCGCTAGGCTTTGCAATTTGTTTGAAGTCCGACACGGCCCGATCGCATAACCAGGAAGCAGCCGCCAACCGGACCTTTTTGGGCTCCCGCCATTCTGGTAGCCATTTGGCAATATAAGCCGGCATGTTTGTTCTTATCGTAATGTAGGGCTTCCAACAGCAGTTATCCTTTGTGTTAAGAGCGCCCATTACGAATTTGCGAAATTCTTGTTCACGCGGGTTTTTCCAGCCTGGTTCGAGAAGCTCCATGGCTGCAGCCAGGCTCGAGTCAGCCTTTGAATTGCCATCAAGCACAGCACTCCGGATACACTGGCTCACGTACTCGTCACCATAGACGGCATAAAGCGGGTTGCTTCGGGAGGAGTAAACGGCGATTCGGCTCCAAATGATCAATACTACTGCGATAAAGATAGGAATGCATTTCGTTATCGTGCGCACTCTCAGCGGCAGTAGCGACATTCTCATGGCCGGATACGATGTATATGACAGAAGACCTTTTCCCCTTGTTCAAATCGCGCTCAGTTAAAGCAACTGTGGCAGCCAATCCCCAGCTCTTCCCCTCACCGAAAAATTAGTGAAAATTAGTGAGAATTCGTGTCCAGCAGTTTCCGTTTCCGCTTCGTGTGTGGACATTCGTGTTACGCAATCTCCCTTCCAAAAATCGACCCCTCGCCCTTTGCCAGCCGCGATCCACCCTTTTTTCTTTCGGAGTGCGACCGTCCTCGGTGACCGTCCTCGGTCGCAGCAACGTCCGAGATTACGTGAGATGGCGGATCGGTTGTGGTTCACTTCGCCCGAGACACGTGACCTGGCAATCCCCGGCTCTCCCCCTCACCGAAAAGATAGTGAGAATTCGTGTCGAGCAGTTCCCCTTTTCCACTTCCTGTCTTCGCGCCTCCCTTTAGTAAAATTTCCCGTCACGCAAGGTCCTCGACGTTTTTGGATCGATACTCTCCACGACTGCTGACGTGCTTCTGGTCCGCATCTAATGCACGGGAAGGATCGAGTCCGAACGGTTCAGTGCTCGCGCATACTATATGCAATTACCTCTTGTCCTCTGGACAATTTGAAGGGCTACTTAGGCACAGAGTAATAGCTAATAGCTACCCACTGCAATTTGACTTTACTTTGCAGGGGCTGATTTCATAGTCAGGCTTGTGAGGACAGGAAGTTTTGAGGCCAGGGTTTCTGTCCTGGCCTGCTGTGTTATTATCGTTTTCCAGGCTGGCGCTGCCGAGTTACCTGACTTCCGTGCGGAGAAGCTTGCGGTAACAAATTCGATCGTTGCTCCCCCTTTTCCCTTTGTAGATATAGCCTGGCAAGTGAGCAATCAGGGAAATGTGGCGACCACCGTCTTTTGGTACGATTCACTTTTTCTTTCCTCGCAACCCGTATTGGATGGAACGGAAACGAGACTTAGTGATTTTTTGAACTTCGGGCCAGTTCAGGTCGGTGGGAGCTATTGGCGAACAAACACATTCCAATTACCAATTACGAAAAGCGGTTGGTATTACCTGATCTTAAAAGCTGACGGGCTAAACAACGTGGCGGAGGGGAGCGAGGACAATAATACGATTGCTGCACCGGTTACATTTACGTCGACTCCCCCTGATCTTGTTCCAACGATACTTGCCGCACCGGCGTCTCTGGAGGCTTCACCAAACACAGTCGTTAATATAGCGTGGAAGGTGGAGAATCAGGGAATGGGAGCCGCGCTGGGAGTGTGGTATGATTTTTTGTATTTCTCCACCAATTCCTTTCTAAACGGAACCGAACAATTTCTTGGAATTTCCGATATTGTCGGGCCATTACCGCCTGGTGGGAGTTATTGGGCCACAAACGGCATTCGATTGCCCCATGTGGGCAGCGGCGAATATTTCATTTTGGCGCAGGTCAACGGATACAGGAATGTCATTGAAATTAACACAAACAATGACGTGTTGGTCAGTCCCATTCATCTGAGCATGTCCTTGCCGGATCTGAAGCCGTTTGCTCTGCAGGTTCCGGCGATAATCACTGGTCCACCCTGGCCACAGATTTCTGCTGTCTGGGGTGTGACCAATCACGGACGTGGCAACGCAGTTCCATTTTCCGGTTGGTTGGACAATCTATATATCTCCACGAACAACACGCCGAATGATGGAATCCAGCTCACTTCAGTTTTCAAAACCGAGACTGTTTTGGCGGGAGCCACGTATTGGCAGACGAACATGATTCAACTACCGGTGGCTGAGAGCGGGACTTACTACCTGATATTAAAGGTAAATGAGTACGGACAACTTGCCGAATCGGATCAAAGCAATAATGAGCTGGTAGTTCCGATAACATGCAATATCACTAAGCCGGATCTGGTTGCGTTGCCTCCGCCATTTCCAACAACGATAACCGGGGCACCGAATCCAACGCTCAATTTCGTTTGGGGCGTCACCAATCAAGGCACTGGATCGGCGCTGGGATATTGGAATGATGCGATTCGTCTTTTTACCAATGCTAGTCTGCAAGGATTGGGCATTCCCCTTGAAGGAGAGTGGCAAACGGGACCTGTTTTTCCGGGAACCAGCTATTGGCACACGAACTCCATTCGAATGCCGGTTGTAGCGAGTGGTACTTATTACTTGAGTTTCCAAGCCGATACCGAGAGCACGCTAATCGAAACGACGCGGACAAATAATACTGCAGTGGTGCCGGTGACCTTTGAAATATATCCGCCCGATCTTGTTCCGCTCGCTTCGCAGGTTCCCAATATTGTTACATCTTCCCCAAACCCCACATTGACGGTGGTGTGGGGGACGACGAATCAAGGCGTGGGCGCGGCATCCGTGCATAATCAATGGTACGATTATGTGTACTTTTCGACGGATTCAATCCTGGACGGATTTGATGTTATGGTAGCGTTAAGAGGTCACGGGGAGCAGGAAAGGCTGGCGCCCGGGCAGAGTTGGATATGGACGAACGAAGTTTCTCTGCCGGTCAGGGAGAGCGGGACGCATTACTTGATTTTTGCGAGCGATGATTATGATGATGTTTACGAGTCGGACGAAACGAATAATCGTTTGGCAGTGCCGATAAACTTCGAGGTACAAAAACCCGACCTGGCGCCTCTGGTCTTTCATTTTCCAGCCGTTGTAACCGGCCCGCCCTATCCAACGGTTACTTTTGAGTGGAGTGTTACCAACCAGGGAGTCGGCGCAGCGGTATCTGCGTGGTCCGATATGGTCTATTTTTCAACAAATGGAGTCGTCAATGGAAACGCGACCCCCATCTGCTATGGACTCCCCAACGTGCCAGTTCGGCCGGGAGAGTTCTATACGGCGACTAATTCCGGCCGGATTCCTGTGTCAAAAAGTGGCGCCGGCTATTTCATATTCAAGACGGATCCCTCTAATTCGGCTTACGAATCGGACACAAACAACAATGATTTGATTGTGCCGGTTACGCTGAACATTTTACCGCCGGACTTGAGGCCAGTAGAGATCGCAATCCCGAGTGCCATCACCATTGCGCCGAACCAGGTTCTGGCGGTAGCCACGCGAGTTGTGAACCAGGGCTCAGGGTCCGCGATCGGTTACTCCAACTGGAGAGATGGCATTTATTTTTCGACGAATGGGGTGTTTGATCAAACGGCACTTGAGCTCGGGTCCTGGTGGGAAGCAGGCCCAGTCGAGCCGGGAGCCAGTTATTGGCGCACCAACCAACTAAGATTGCCTGTTTTGAACAGCGGTAATTTTTATCTTCATTTGAAAGTCGATATCGGCAGCGCACTGGTGGAGTCAGATGACAATAACAATATCCTGACGATCCCCCTGGCGATCACTTTAGTCCCTTCAGACCTCGCGCCGATTGGATTTCAAGCTCCGACTAATTTAGTCGTGCCACCTCGTGCGCCGATCTCGTTCTCCTTCGGTGTAACAAACCAGGGCCTCGGCACAGCGATTAGTCCTTACTATTCCTATTACCACTACTATTACTATTGGACCGACCGAATTTACCTGTCGACCAGCAATGGCCTGGGTGCGAATGACTGGTTACTGGCTGAAATAACACGATTCTCGCCATTGGAAGCCGGCGGGTCTTACTGGCAAACATATTCGGGCGCTCTGCCGGCAGTTACGAATGGGACCTATTATTTCATTTTGCAATGTGATGCTCCAAACGCTGTTTATGAATCCAATGAGTCCAATAATTTAACTGTCGTACGCGCTGACATAACCATTTTGCCTCCAGATCTAGTTCCATTGGCCTTGCAAGTAGCCAACGACTTCACCGGTCCGCCGAATCCGTGGGTGCTATTTTCATGGGGCGTGACAAACCAGGGGACGGGAGCAGCGAGGCCCACATGGGTGGACGCCGTTTATCTCTCGAGCAGTTCAAATCTGGATTCGACGGCCATAAGACTATTTGCCGGACGCGAGAACGATTTGGTTGCGGGTGGAAGTTATTGGCGGACCAATGCTGCACGAGTGCCCGTTACCAACAGTGGCACCTTTTATTTTATTTTCCAAACGGATTTCGAGCATGAGTTGCTCGAATCAGACAACGACAATAATTTCCTGGCAATACCGGCCACATTTCACATCAATCCTCCCGATCTGGAGCCCGTTTTTGTACAGGCGCCGAGGGTCGTGCATGGGGCGGAGAATCCGATTCTAACGGTTTCCTATGGGATAACAAACCAAGGTTCCGGAGTTGCTCAGGGAGTGGATTTCTGGCGGGATGCGCTATTTATTTCCACGAATTCCGTCCGGGACGGGAGCGAAATCGAAATTGATTACCGGTACGAGACCGGACCAGTGGCCGCAACCAATATGTACTGGCGAACGGCTACGGTGCGAGCGCCGGTAAGCAAGAGTGGGAACTATTATCTTCTTCTAGGGGCAGATACCGATGGGCAGTTGTTTGAAAGCAATGAGACAAATAATGTCCATGCCATTCCGATCACGTTCGACATCCAATCAGTCGATTTAGCAGCGATGAAATTAATTGCACCCACCGTGGTGAATGGCGGTATGCATCCAGAAATCACGCTGGTTTGGGGAGTTACGAACTTTGGGGCAGGGGTTGTCCTTGGTAATCCAACGTGGACGGACGAGATCTTTTTGTCGTCGGACACGAATCTGGACTTTCAGGATATTGGGTTCGCCAGCACGAGCGAGGAGGGGCCCATCGCGCCGCATGGGAGTTACTGGAGAAGTGTGAAAGCTAAACTCCCGGTCACTACAAATGGAGATTACTACCTCATTTTCAAGACAGACGCGTATGGGTCACTTCCGGAAGACAACCAAAGCAATAATGTAATCATTACACCTCTTCGGGCGAGGGTGGCATTGCCGGATCTGGCCCCGCTGGAGTTACGCGCTCCCACACTGGTGAATGGAAAAACCAATGACTCGCATATTTGGGTTCATGTGGTTTGGGGAATAACCAACCATGGCCCTGGTGCTGTTGATTTAGGTTTTAATGAGTGGCCTCAATATGCGTATGATACCCTTTACGTCTCACGCAAGCCTGTGCTGGACGATACGGCCATCCTACTGATGAGCGGGTTCGAACCAGGATTTTTAGCGGCGGGCGGAACTCATTGGCAAACGAACTGGGTCTCCTGCCCGGTGGCCGGGCCGGGGGACTATTTCCTGATATTACAAATCAATAACGGCTCATTTCCCGAGTCCAACTTCAGCAACAATATTGCGGTCATGCCGTTTAGATTCAACGTGGTGACGACGGATTTGGCTCCGATCGCCTTCGAAGTGACCAATTCGGTTGTGGATTCTGAATACCCATACGTCACACTGGTGTGGGGAGTAACCAATTTCGGGCCAAATGAACCGGCTTCAACTTACGGCTACTGGTATGATGTGGTTTTCCTATCGACAAATTCCGTGCGGGATGGGACGGAACTTGCTGTTGGCGGCTTGTCGGAAACGGAGCCGATTGCGCCCGGCGAAAGTTATTGGCGAACAAATGTTGCTCAATTACCGGTGGCACAGAGCGGAAGCTACTATCTTATATTCGATGTCGATGCCTGGGGATACTTAGGTGAAAATACAATCAGCAATAATACCCTGTCACGACCGTTCACTTATACCCTCAGGCCGGCGGATTTAAAACCGATTGATTTGGAGGTCCAATCGGTCGTGAGCGGCCCTCCCAATACAACATTCAAGGTGGTATATGGTGTGACTAATCAAGGGTCCGGCGATGCCCGCGGTGGCGGCTCGGGTTGGTTAGATGTAATCTATTTGTCTACGAACGCTTCTATCGAGGGAAGCATTTTTACTTTGTCACAGTTACAGGAAACGAATCAAGTTTCGGCAGGTGGAAGCTATTGGCGAACCAACGAGGTGCCGATATCATTGACCGAAAGCGGGACATGGTATTTGGTGTTCAAAGCCAATGCATACAATTTTTTGCAGGAATCAAATCTGCAAAACAATGTCGCGGCGGTTCCGGTGACGTTCGAGGTGCAACTTCCTGACCTTGTCCCGCTTGCTTTGATTGTTACCAACCGCGTCATTGGGGGACCCGAGCCGAGGGTCGAAATCGTGGCGGGAGTAACCAATCGGGGGAGCGGCCCGGCAATTCCCAATGATTATTGGTGGGATAGCCTATATCTTTCTACGACGCCTTTTCCTGGAGGGCCGACCACCGCAGTACGGTATTGGGAAAGGAGAGCCGCGCTGCAGCCGGGAGATGCGTATTGGATTACTAACGTGGTTCAAATGCCTGTTTCGGATAGCGGCACTTATTATTTGTTTTTTGAAACCGTCGGAGGGTCATGGCTTATTGAATCTGATGAAGCGAATAACTCAATAATGAGCGAAATTCGTTTCGAGCTTTCCGCGGGAGGAAACCTGGTCGCGACGAAATTAACGGCTCCGAGAGTCGTAACGGACCGGATTCACACGCAAGTCAAACTCGAATGGCGGGTTGCCAACCTGGGTTTAGGCCCGGTTTCCGGATTGTGGTCTGATACCGTCTATCTTGCATCAGAGCCGTATCTGCCGAGCTATTTCCCTCCACTGACCAGTGTTGTTGAGAACCGAGTATTGGCGAGCGGGAGCGAATATAGTGTGGAGCAACAGGTAACTTTGCCCGAGGTAAAAAGCGGAAATTACTATTTGATTCTTGTCGCAAATTCTGGTTCTGAATATTTCGAATCCGATTTCGCGGACAACCGATTGGCTGTGCCGGTCCTAATTGACAATGAGAGCCCTTCGGGGCTGCGAATCGGAAAAGCGGAGCCGCTTTCAACCGGCGGGTTTCAATTGGAAGTGTTCGGCCAGCTCGACCTAAGTTGTGAGCTGCAGGCGTCAACCAACCTGGTGGACTGGTCCAAAGTTATGGATTTCGTCTGCGTAAGTTGGCCTGGTTACGTAAACGATGCTCAATCCGGGAATTTTGCCCGGCGATTTTATCGCATAGCGTTGATTGCCGATACGCAACCTCCGTTGCTTTCAATTTCATCGACATCCGGCCAAACGGTCACGGTATCTTGGGATTTACCAGCCGATGGGTGGCAACTGGAACAAACGGTTGGGTTAGGTGCAAATCAGCAGTGGGTACCCGTCTCCGGGAATTATCAAACGGACACGACCAAGGCCTGGCTCACGCTGGGGCAAACAAACGCGACGACATTTTATCGACTACACAAACCTTGAGTTTTAGTTGATTGCAACAGAGATCTTGGTTAGGCGTGAGAGAAACAGTCGGGCGCAGGTGGCTGAGGTTTCTGATCCTCAGCTCAAGCGGCGTCGGTTCTTAGTATCCTTAACTTCAGCTCATGCCAATAAAGTAGATGGCAAACGTGCTTTTGCTCCGCATCTTAGGTTGCGGATCCATTCCAATATAGGTTCTTCCCTCGATTCTTTTCCCCGGAGTGCCACCGTCCTCGGTACCGTCCTCGGTCGCAGCAACGTTCGAGATCACGTGGGATGGCGGATCGGTTGTGGTGCACTTCGCCCGAGAGGTCGACGTGATCTGGCAATTCGGGGCCTCGCCCCTCACGGAAAAATTAGTGAAAATTAGTGAGAATTCGTGTCGAGCAGTTTCTGTTTCCATTTCGTTTCTTCCCGTCCCTTAATAAGAGTTCGCGTCACGCAATCTCCTCGCTGTTTTCGGATCGATAATCACTGCGGTGTTCTCGTCCTGCAGCCCAATCCCCTTTCGCTTGTTAGGCGGCCTCAGGCAGGTATCCTCAACCTGTCATGCTCGTTCGGATTTGCCTTCGGCGGACACGTCCCATCGCCGCACGACACGATTTAAGCTAACTGCCTGGTGCTCCTCGCCATCAAGACAAACTAACATGAAATTCAAAGCGAACGCGCAGCTCTGTTGCTTGCTGGCTTCTATCCTAATCGGGATCGCAACTGCGGCCGCAGCAGACGGACCTGGAATTGTTACCCCGCACTCCCAGGGCCTCCACGGCTACATCGGCTTTGGCCATGAGAAGCTGCCTGCGGATGGCGCCTTCACCGCGGGTATGGGGTTCTATGCAGCGGTCTGGCAGCTCGTGGATCAGCCGCTGGCGGATTTCCAAATCGGTCTGCCCAGCGCATGGATTCAGCCGGACAATTCCGATAACAAAGACCATCCACTCGCGCCGGAAGGCACGCTTGCGCGCACGTGGAAAGAGCGCGGCCCAACGTGGGATAGCGTCTTCCAGACCGTCGAAGGCGGCCTGGGCTATTGGGCAGGCAACCACTTCCGCTATGGCCCACCGAAATTCAGCATGAACGCCACACCGCAGTGCTACGATTACGAGATCGGCTCACCGGGCTGGTCGTTTTTCTATCAAAACGAAGCCCTGCCGGACAATCGCCTTGGCATCGCGCAACTGAGCAACCGCCTGCTCATCCCTCCGGACGGTTTGCCTTTTCAAGACCATCCGAACGGGGATTTTCTCGGTTATTCGTGGATGGCCCTGCCATTCACCGACAAAACCGACGGCGATCCGCCAACGGGTGCTCAGAGCTGGACCTGCTTCCTTAGCGCTGCGAATTTCAAGGGACCCATCGCCTACTACATCCCGGAAACGTGGAGCAAAATAGGCAAACTCTTCAATGACCCATTTCTTTGCGGTCGCGGCCTCGATTCACGCCCCGGCATCATGGGCGGTGGGGCGATGGAGATTAACACCGTGCCGCGCTTCGACGCGAGGGACACGCGAGGCACAACTTACTCGAAGCTGCCGAAGCTCCAATGGCCGGTTGACCACGAAGGCCGGGCTTATCTGGTTCAAGACGTGACCTACTATTCAAAGGCCGCGCTCTGGGATGCTTTCAAGTCTTGGCGCGACGGCGGCTCAACCTGCTCCGGCCGATTTGAAGAAAAGGGCCTCTTTAGGCCCCAACTCAACACCCATACTACGCGCTTCGACCAGGGTGGCAAAAAGCTCGTCGGAGTCGAAAATGTCTTCGACACTCGCATCTTCGACGGCAACGTTTGGGGCCTGCAGTGGTTCACCAACCAGCTCGCCCCAAAAGGAGAATTCCCGCAATACTACAAATATGCCGGCGACCAACGCATCGCCGTGGCGAAGGGGGACGTGCCGGTCGAAACCAAACTGCTGAACCAGGAATTCAAACTGGCGCAGCACGGCGTCCCCTACACCTCACCCACGGCTGGCGCTTGGGCCAACCCCGCCCCCAAAACAGGCCGGTTCACCTCCAAACTGCTGGATGGTTCCATCGTAACTTATCGGTGGTATCGTTTCGTGGAGCAGCCCTCCTTCCAGCAGTACCACTGGAGCGACCAGAAGAAGGCGAAGCTCCAGGCCTTTGTTGAGAAGCTGCACGCGAACTGGCCCGCGTCCCGCGACTACATGCGACCACCCAGCCACGGAAAGTTGGTTGCACTCGATCCGGGACTCATTGTAGCGCCACCCGAAGGAATGGAGACCGGCTTCGTACCCATTGTGATCCACCAGGAGAAGTCACCTGAAAGGAAATAACGTAACGGGCTTGGTCCTTAGTATCGTGGTTAACTTCGTAGGCTCTTTAGAAACTGGACCGGTAACTTGTTGGTTTTCAACATTTGTCGAAATTTCTTTCATATTCAGGTCCGCCCCCTGGGCGGAGTGTAGGCTTCTCTGAAATTGGTGCATCCATGCCAACGGCATGGAAATCATTCAGCGAAGGGTTGGCCCGCGTTTGGTTTCAAGTCATTCTACATTTTGCATTCTACCATCTGCGTTTAACTGCGGGCCTACCCTGGTACACTCCCCTCAAAATCCGCAACCCTGAAAGCGGTTGAATCCGTCTCGGTCTTCGATTTCATCCCCGGTGGAGAGCGCAGCTCATGATGACTCCTGTAAAAAAAATTCGGGGTCTCTCAACGCTCAACCGTTCTAGAATGTTACGCCTGGGATAAAAATGTTACGGCTGGGAAGTAACATGTTACGCCTGGGAAATGCAGCAAACCCTTGATTCTATTGATTTGTTACGACGTTACGACTAGGAAAGCCGTTTTAGGAGGGGGGCGGGGGGAAGGGTTCAATGCACTAAAAGTCTCCAGCCCTCTAATCAACAAACTATCCGAATTAAGTATTTTTTTTCGCCCTCCTCGGGGTACCACATTCTGCATTTTGCAATCTGCGCTCCACGTTTAGCCGTCCCGCTTATTCCCACGAATTCCCGCTTATTCCCACTTAAGTCAGTGGTTTTGCAGGTTTTTGCAGGTCACGACTCCTGCAAAAGAAACCAACTCACGATTCACAGTACATTGTTGCACCTGGTAGCGAAATGTTGCACCTGGGAATCGCAGAAAGCCCTGATTCTATTGGTTTGTAGCAACGTTGCACCTGGAAAGCCGGTTTTCACAGGGGGGCGGGGGGGAGGCGTCCAACCAATCCGCTTGTTACTAAAGCCCCATCCTTATTTGCCGACACACTATCTGTGAACACTCGGCTTCTTAAGACTGCAAATCGTCCCCATCGCTCAACCCTCAAGACCTCCAAGACCTCAACCCTCAACCCAAGCTGTACACACTTAGTACACACTTGTGAAAGTGCATAAAACCCCCGTCTTTATTGAGGATGTCACACTTGCACACTTGTCACACTTGTTTTTAGGGGTGCCGGGGGGGAAAGGTCGAACGTCTATCAAAGCTTTTCCTGCTCCCTCAAAACAACCTCGGATCGACATCAAACTATCAGGCACCAGGGTTCTCGATAAAGAAAATCAAAGATTGGGCCACCTAAATACTGCCGGCCTTGCGAGCCTCGGATTCTGTAAAATCGATCCGAGCCTATCCGAAACTAAGCGAAGCCAACCGAACCCATCAGGTAATCCGAGGTTTAGTAATTTTTTTATGCACCCTTTCAGCTGAGACGCTTTGGGAAGCGTCACCCTCATTAGAACCTAATCGAGGTAATTAGAACCTACTAGAACCAAATCGAACCATAAATTTTTCTCACGCGGCCCACCCATCACTCCATTACCCTTTCACTCCGCCCTGTGTCTTGTCCTCATATCTCTGTTCTCTCAGTTTGCTATGTTAAAATTTCCCAGTAATCTCCGCCGCCTTGTCCTCCGACTCATGTTGCCTCCGGTCTGGTTTTGCCCTCCAATGAAACGCAGCCTTGGTCGAAATTTTGGCGGTGTTTTCGCATCTTTTCGGATCTTTTCACTCCGTCCGGACATGAAAGTTTCCGGGCGCCTCAAAAACTCCTATATATGGTGTACGAGTACGCCTCGCTTGGTTGCAGTTGCTTGCAGTTGGTTGCACTAAATTGCACCAACTTGCAGGTAGTTGCACTTCGAACTCGCGAAAGTAAGCGTTTCCAACACCACAAGACACCATCAGCGAGAAACCGAGGAATTTTGTAGGTAGGCTTCCTGTCGCTTCCTGCCACTCCAAACCATCCGAGCTTCGTAAATTCTTTCGGAGGCCTAACCCAGCTAAGGGTTACCTGTTTATAGAGCAGTGGTTTTGCAAGGTTTGCGCAATTTTGCATAAATTTGCACAAATTTGCATCTCACGACCCCATGCAAAGCTCAGTGGCGGCGTGGCGAAAAAGGTGTAAATTGATTCAGGGCGGGCAAAGTTTCTTGATAGGAGGATGAAAATGATGCGCGGTTTATCGATCTCACTGGGAATAGTAGGACTCGTGCTGAGCAGTCCAGGGGAGGAGCGGCGGGACGTCGATCCTCGCGCCGAACGCGCTTTGAAGGATGCCTGTGAGTACTTGGCGCAAGCAAAGGAGTTTAGTCTCACCGCCGAGGTTTGGCGGGAGCACGTGGAGGACTCCGGCCAAAAGGTTCAATACGTCCGCAATATGGATCTGGAGGTAAAACGTCCTAATCGGTTGCACGCGGACATCTATTCATCCCATACCCAGCGCGCCTTTTGGTACGATGGCCATTCCCTGACGGAACTGGACCGGAAACAAAATGTGTTCGGCACGACCAAAATGCCGGGAACTATGGACGAGACTCTGGACAAAGCCCGGGACGAATTTGGCATTGATCTGCCCTTAATCGACGTGGCGGTCAGCGACCCATACAAGAACGCCATGGAGAAGGTCACCAAAGGAATATATTTCGGCACCTCAACCGCCATGGGCTTTTCGTGTCAGCATTTGGCCTTTCGCCAGGAGAATGTGGATTGGGAAATTTGGATTCAGGAAGGAGCCCGGCCTCTGATCAGAAAATTTGTGATCACTTATAAAACCGAGCCCGGACAACCCGAGTTCACCGCCTTAATCAAAGAATGGGACATGGTCAATCGCATAGCGGATTCAACCTTCGTGTTTCAGGCACCCCAGGAGGCAGTCAAGGTCGAGATGCTCAAAAACGGTCAATCGGCCTTTAGCCCCACCGGTAGGACCAACTCTCAGAAGATTAGCAGTCCGAAGAAGAAGGAGTGAAATGGGATTATGAAAATTTTGAACAGTACATGGTTGGTGATGGCGAGTGTTGCTCTAACCATAGGCGGCTCTCAGGCGAATGGCGCCCAATGGGGAAGTCTGCGTGGAAATAACCATAGCGCTACGGAATCCTCCCGGGCAGAAATCGGTCGTCTCCCTTCCGCCACCGCACCCCCGAAGGAGGTGCGCCAGGCTCCGCGTGTCGAACAGAGGCAAATCCTGAGTCCAACCGGCCATCGAGATGAGCGCGAGCGCAATGAGCGGGAGGTGCGAAATTCGATTGAGCGAAACCGAAGCATCGAGCGCCACGTCGAACATCATTCAGTACCGCCACCGGTCGTGCGTGATTGGGAACGGGAGCGCCACGACCATTTTCGGATGGATGTGGCCGCCGAGCGACGCCACGCATACCGTTGGTACCACTATCGTCCGGGAATGTTCGTCAACGTATTACCCACGGGCTTTATGCCGATCTACGTTGGACCATCCCTTTTCTATTACGACAGCGGAGTTTTCTACACGCCTCAAGCGACAGGGTACGTGGTCGCGCCTCCCCCGCTTGGCGCAATTGTTCCAGAACTGCCGCCCGGTGCCGAAATGATCGTAACCGTGGACGGCCGAACTTATTATTACGCGGGCGGAGTCTTTTATGCGCAAGTCCCCAACGGATTCCAGGTGGTGACGGCTCCGTTAGGTGTCACCGTCGCACTGTTGCCCCCCGAAGCCTCACAGGTCTCGATAAATGGCCGCGTGTACTATCAGGCGTTCGGAGTTTACTACCTGCCAGTGATACAAGACGGCGTTACGGTTTATGTAACCGTGCAACCTTGAGAGGTGAAAGTTCCGCCTTCGTCCGGATTTCCAAATGGTTTCCGCGAAAGCAGCCGAGAGCCGCACGGACGCGAGTTCCAACTGCGCACGCTTCGTAAGCTCCCCATAAATTTCGTTGTTGGCATCGGCCTGAAGGGTCGTATTGTAAGCGGCAACTTTAATTTGGACCTGAACTATGGCTAGAACTGAACGCATCAAAATTCGTAACCGGGAAGCAGTCTCCGAAATGCCGGAGTGGATGAAAGACAAGCATTGCCCGCATAAAAAGAAATACATGGCGGGCAAGCGCATCATGCCCAAAAATCTCACCGGCAAGGAGAAGCTCACCTATATCATCGATGAATGTTTCCTCGCCTATAATTCTGCCCGCCTGAAGGAAGCCTGCCAGCTTTTCGCGGACCGTATGTTGGACGCGGATGTCACGATCGGCATGAGCATCTCGGGCGCTCTGACTCCGGCCGGACTCGGCTGCTCCAGCATCATCCCGTTGATCAAAGCCGGCTTCGTGGATTGGATCGTTTCCACCGGGGCGAACCTTTATCACGATATGCATTTTGCACTGAATTATCCGGTGCATTCCGGCAGTTTTAAGTTCGATGATACCGATCTCCGCGATAACGACCTGGTCCGGATTTATGACGTGGTCATTCCTTATTCCGACGGCTTGATGGCGACGGATGAACTCTTGCGCGAGTTGTTGACTCAGCCCGAATTTCAAAAAGAAATGGGGACGGCCGAACTCCATTATCTCCTCGGGAAATACTGTGCGGAATGGGAACGGAAGAACAAATTGAAGGACGTTTCGGTGCTGGCGGCCGCCTATCGCGCCGGCGTCCCTTGTTACACTTCCTCGCCCGGCGATTCAACCATCGGCATGAACGTGGCCGGCGTGGAATTGCGGGGAAACAAGCTCCGCATGAATCCGTCGATCGACGTGAATGAGACCACCGCATTCGTTTTGGCGGCCAAAAGGGCAGGGGGCCGCAGCGGTGTCGTGCTCTGGGGCGGTGGCAGTCCGAAAAATTTCATGCTGCAAACCGAGCCGCAAATCCAGGAAGTGCTCCGGATTAAGGAAGTCGGGCAGGATTTCTTTATTCAAGTGACCGACGCTCGCCCGGACACCGGTGGCCTTTCCGGCGCCACCCCGAGCGAAGCTGTAAGTTGGGGCAAAGTTGATCCGACTAAGTTGCCAGACGCCGTGGTCGCCTACACGGATACCACGATCGCGATGCCCCTCCTGACCCACTATGCCCTTGCTAAACGGAAGCCTCGGAAGTTGCGTCGTCTCTACGATCAGCGCGAAAAAATGATGAAGGCCCTGACGAAAGAGTACTTCGTCCATAACAAAACCAAGATGTTGGACGGCAGCGACCCCGTGCTATAAGCCGTTGAGCGGAAGCTCGCCCTGCTTCCGCTCGTGGTCCAGCAGCCATTGTTTGCGCCAGCGTCCGCCGCCGTAGCCACACAGCGACCCATCGGCTCGGATGACCCGGTGGCACGGAACAATGATCGCAATTTGATTTCGGCCGTTTGCGCGTCCAATCGCGCGGACGGCGGCGGGCGATCCGACTACTTTCGCCATGTCCGAGTAACTGCGAGTTTCTCCATAAGGAATTCCAACCAGGGCGTTCCACGCGCTGAGTTCAAACGCGGTCCCTTCCTGCTTCAGCGGAACGTCAAAATTCTTCCGCCGACCGGCAAAATACTCCTCTAATTGCGTTTTGGTTCTGCTTAATAACGGATGCTCACCCGGGACGATTGATGATTTCAAAGTGCCGCGGAGCCGTTCCAGCTCCGTTTCCAGCGCACGCCGATCGACGAATTCCAGGAGCACCAGTGTTTCCGCCTGAACAATCGCAAGCATGGGACCGATAGGCGTTTCCAGCCATCCGGCTGTCAGCAAAGGCTTCGATCGTGCGCGGCCCGGCGAATCACCAAATACCCGCGCAAATGCCGCCCGGAACCCGCTGTCCGACTCAAATCCCGCGTCCATGCCCGCGTCCAGCGTCAGCGCGCCGCGGTGCAGTGAGCGCATCGCTGTACCCATCCGCAATGCGCGTTGATACGCCTGAAAGGTCATGCCAAAGGAGCGCTTGAACGTGCGCCGAACCTGCACCGGATCATATCCCCGCCCTCGGATGTCTTCATCACCCAGCCGGGTTTCCGTGCTGGTCTCAATCTCTTTCAGCAGCGGAGATAACCATTGCGGAGCTCCCGCAACGGCCGAAGTCGGTTCGCAAATGCGGCAGGGGCGATAGCCGCGATGAAGCGCTTCCTGAATCGATGCGACAAATTCGACGTTTTCAGGCTTCGGCTTTCGTGCTCGGCAAGTTGGCCGACAAAAAATGCCCGTCGTCCGCACGCACGCGTAAAAAAGCCCCTCAAACGACTGATCGCGTTCCGTGAGCGCCTGATACATTTCACGTGTTGATGGTAAAGTCATCATGCCTCAACCATAGCGATGAATCCGGCTCATCCGCTACCGAGTTTTGGACAACCAATTCCTGACTGCATTCGGCGAAGTAAGAATCAGCTTCCAGTTTGTTTGGTGTTCACTGATTCATTGGTGGCAGCATGCGCGGGGGCAAGCTGCAGCAACGAATTCGTGCCGGAGGTGGCCACGGTGTCCGAACCCGCGAGTTCCTCGGACAAAATCGTAATGGCAATCCTGCGGTTTCGCGCCCGGCCTTCGGACGTTTCGTTGCTCGCGACCGGTCGAAATTCTCCATAGCCCAGCGCGCCGAGTCTCGTCGGGTCCACGCCGTTCTCCGCCAGGAAGCGAACGGCGGCCGTCGCGCGTGCGGTCGAGAGTTCCCAATTACTAATGAATTTCGAGTGCCCCCCGGCGCGAATCGGAACATTGTCGGTATGTCCCACGACATGAACTTTTAATTTTGCATGGTCCGCTAAAATCCGCGCGACTTTTTTCAAAACGACAGCCCCATCTGGCTTAAGGTCAGCTTCACCTGAATCAAAGAGCACTCGATCCAGAATATTAACGGTCAATTTCCCTTGAAGCTGCGAGATCGTAACGTCCTTCGATTCCAGCGCGGCGCGCATCTCCTCTTCGAGGTTCTTGTGCTTTTCGAGGGTATTCTGCTGTTGCTTCTGCAGTTCCTCGATCTCCGATTGCGCCGCGCTCAGCTTCTCGGTTAAGTTCTGCAATTGGGTTGCGGCTTGTTCGGTTGATTTCGCACCTTCAGCCTGCGCCTCAGCCAGCGCCGTTTTCAATTGTTCCGTCTCGTTTTTATGTTGATAGGTGGTAAAACCAAATACACCTACCAACACGATTACGACCAATATATTCGCGATGATCCAACTCTCTTTGGGCATACCAAAACTTTTAAGCGGCAATATTATCGCAAAAACGGAACGGAAACCAAATGCAATAATCAACGCTCGGGACAGGCGATATCAGCGTAAAGGATCTCCTCCGCGTCCACCCCATATTTGCCGACCACGATGTCCTTCCCGTCCGGACCGACCAGTAACGAGCAGCCAATGCACTTGCGACCCGCCCATGGTCCAAGCGTCAACCAACCCACATTGCTGACTCCCGCAATCCAGAGGCCAAACTCCCGCGCAACGGGTGCATAATTATCCCGCCAGAGCTGGCCATAGGGTTCCTGGTCATTGTCGTGATCGGCGGCTACCGCCCACGCGCAAGGCGATAGTATAACTTGAGCGCCCATCATACCCAGGGTTCGCGAAATAATCTGACCCGCCGCAAAGGCATCCGAACAAATCATCAGGCCCAACATCCCGTGTTCCGTCTGAGCGACACCGAGGCGTCCACCGGTGGCATACAAGGAACGGGCAATGTCCAGTTCGTTAATTTTCCGGTGATGCAACAGGAGCGAGCCATCGGGTCCAATTAATACGGCGGCGTTAAAGGTTTCTGATTCGGCTTTCTCAACCAGGCCCGCACAAACGTAAATGCCATGCTGGCGCGCACATTTGCTCAATCGGTCACAGCTCGCGCCCTCCGGGATCAACTCGGCCTGCGAGGCTGCTGATGGGTGGGTCCAGCCCAGATTCATTGCCTCAGGCAGCACGATAACCTCTGCCCCACGCTGCGCTGCTTCTTCCACAAGTCGCTCCGCTCGCGCCAGATTCTGCTCCAGAGCGCCCGGTTCAACTCGCATTTGCACCATGGCCAGTCGCATTTAATCAGCCTTTGCCCTGGCAACGAGAGCGTTAACTAAATTCGCACTCACGTACAAGTCCATCCTTCACGATTACTTACCCAACCATTAAAGTTCGCACACATGATCACTGCTGCTGATTTGCTACGCCAGCCTGAAACCGACCCGACATCGATTTACCGATATAGGGACGGTCTGTATGCTGCCGATTTTCTTACCACCGCGCTGGTGCATCTCGATTTATTCTCTTTCCTGAACGCAACCCCTTCCACCATCGAGGAGATTTGCCAGTTGCTTAAGCTCTATCAACGCCCGTGCGATGTCATGCTTACCCTATTGAGTTCGATGGGCTTCCTGGAGCAGGAAAACGGACGCTTCCGTCTGACGAGGCTGGCGCAGGAACATCTCATTGCTTCATCGGCCTGGAACATAGGGCCTTACTTTGCTTCTCTGAAGGAGCGCCCCGTTTGCCTGGATGTCCTTCGCGTTCTGCGCACCGACAAGCCCGCGAACTGGGGCAGTCTTCCAAACGAACAGGAATGGGCCAAGGCCATGGAGACCGAAAAATTCGCCAATCAATTCACCGCGGCCATGGATTGTCGCGGGATTTACCTGGCACCCGCCATGGCCCGACGACTGGAATGCTCGGGTTACCATCAGTTGCTGGATATCGCAGGTGGTTCGGGCATTTACGCCTGTTCGATAGTCGCCCGACACCCGCATCTCCTCGCCACGGTCCTGGAACGGAGCCCGGTCGATCGACTGACAAGCCGTTGCTTGGCCGAGCGCGGCTTCGCAGATAAAATTTCAGTTAAGACAGCGGATATGTTCAAGGACCCGTTTCCCGGTGATTGTGACATTCATCTTTTTTCCAACGTCTTACACGATTGGGATTTCCCGCGAGTCAGAGAGCTACTGGATAAATCCTATTCCGCACTTCCAGCCGGAGGGATGCTGGTCATCCATGATGCGCACGTGAATGCAGAAAAAACCGGACCGTTGCCAGTAGCTGCATATTCCGCGCTACTGATGACCATTACGGAAGGAAAATGCTACTCGGTTGGAGAAATGGAGCAGCTATTGAAGGAGGCTGGATTCGCTGATATAAAACATGAGGAAACGGCCGCAGATCGGAGCATTATTACCTGCAGGAAAGACGCTGCCGCGAGTTGAGGTTGAGAGTGGCTGAAGAAAAGAACCGATCCCCAACCCGAGGGAAATAATTTCCGACCGAAGTCTTCCGCCTCTAAGTAGTAGCGGGTTGCGCAGCTCCACCGCGTTTTGCGGCGCACGCATCGAACTTTTCCGCACTGACCACATTGGAAATGTGGATCGTTCCTTCGCGTTCAACGATTGAACCTTGAGGGTGGGTCTGGCTCTTGCGCATGTGCTTCTTGATCATCTTGGCGCCTTCGACGATGACCCTCTCCTTCTTACCGTCGACACTGATCACTCGTCCGCGCTTGCCCTTTTCGGACCCGGAGATAACCACCACTTCGTCTCCCTTTTTAACGTGAAATCTTTTCATGGAAATTTGTATTCGGTAATCAGATGACCTCAGGAGCCAAGGAAATGATCTTCATGAACCGCTTTTCGCGAAGTTCACGGGCAACCGGTCCAAAGATGCGGGTGCCGCGCGGGTTCAATTCCTTATCAATAATGACAATGGCATTGCTGTCGAAACGCAGGTAGGAACCGTCGCTACGACGAATTGCCTGCCGGGTGCGAACCACCACAGCGTCCACGACTTCACCCTTCTTTACGGTGCCATCCGGGGTCGCTTCCTTGATATGCGCCTTGATGACGTCACCTACCCGCGCATAACGTTGGTTCTTGCCAAGCACGCCAATTGCCGCCGCGCGTTTTGCGCCGGTGTTATCAGCCACGTCGAGAATGGAGCGAATCTGAAGCATAATCTGGTAATTCTAATTGGTGACTGGTAATTGCCCTGTTTATTCCTTATGCTGCGACGGGGGTGACTCCTGAACTCTTCTCAACGACTTCAACCAGGCGCCAGCGTTTGGTCTTTGATAGCGGACGAGTTTCTTCAATTCTGACGCGATCTCCCACCTTGGCCTCGCTCTTCTCGTCATGAGCGTAAAATTTTGAATACCCGGTCACAACTTTCTTGAAACGCGGGTGTGGAAAACGGCGCTCCACGCGCACGATGATGGTCTTGGCCATCTTGTTGGAAATCACTTCACCGACACGCTCTTTGCGGTTGCCACGGCTGGAAGAACTCGTCCCGGTCGTGGTGGCCGTGGTCGTTTCAGGGTTGGTAGTAGTCTCTGCCATAGGAAATGAAATAGTTAAGCCGCCTTCTTCCGGAGCTGGGTAATTCGGGTTTCGATTCGGGCGATGTCTCGACGAAGTGTCCGCAGCCGGCCGGGCTTTTCGAGTTGGGCGCTCGCCTGTTGCAAACGCAGGTTAAAGATTTCCTGCCGCATATTCCGCCCGTCCGCCTGCAATTCTGCCAGCGTTTTGTCCTGAAGCTCTTTCTTTTGGTTCTTTTTCATGGAGCAATGCCCTTAAGCCGCACGATGGCGCGAAATAAATTTTGTTTTAATCGGCAGTTTTGTCGCTGCCAGCCGGAGTGATTCGCGTGCGACGGCTTCCGTCACACCGTCCACCTCGATCAATATATTAGCCGGGCGGATCACTGCGACCCAGGATTCCAATGGCCCCTTGCCCTTACCCATTCGCGTTTCCAGCGGCTTCTTGGTGAAGGACTTCTGCGGAAACACCCGAATCCACATCTTGCCATGGCGTTTCATGTTGCGCGCCACCGCGACGCGCGCGGCTTCGATTTGCTTTGTGTCCAGCCAGCAACGTTCCAGGGCCATCAATCCATACTCGCCGAACGCTACCGTGTGACCGCGCGTGGCCAGGCCAGCACGATTACCGCGGTGCATCTTGCGGTACTTCACTCTATCGGGCATCAAAGGCATAAATCAGTAATCTGTAAGTGACTGGTTCTTAAATCATGCAGCCACAGGTTCAGGTGCTGGCGCTATGGGCGGCGGAATCTTCGCGGCAGGCTTATTCTCACCCTTGCAGATCCAGCACTTAATTCCCAATTTGCCGTAAACCGTGTGAGCCTCGGCAAAACCGTAGTCGATCTCTGCGCGCAACGTATGCAGTGGCACGCGACCCCAGTGATATTGTTCAACGCGCGCTAATTCAGCTCCGCCAAGGCGGCCGGCGCAACGAATCTTGATTCCTTCCGCTCCAAAATCTTTGGCCGTCTGCAGCGCCTTCTTCATCGCGCGACGGAAAGACACCCGGCGCTCCAACTGAAGGGCAACGTTCTCGGCAACTAACTGGGCATCCGTTTCCGGTGTCTTGATTTCCACGATGTCCACGTAGATCTCTTTGCCGGTCATTTTGCTCAACTCTTCCTTGAGTTTATCAATTTCGGCGCCTTTACGGCCGATGACGATCCCGGGCCGCGCGGTCTGGATAGTGATACGGCAGCGGTTAGCGGCGCGTTCAATCCGGATTTGCGGCACGGAGGCCGTTTCCAGCTTTTTCTTCAGCAATTCACGGATGTTTCGATCTTCCGTAAGCAGCTTGCCAAATTCTTTTTTGCCGGCGTACCACTTCGAACGCCAGTCCTTATTCACCGCGATGCGGAGACCAATTGGATTTGTCTTTTGTCCCATACCTTAGGCTTGTCCGTCTGACAGGACGATTTTGATATGACAGTTGCGCTTGAGAATTGGGCCGGCTGAACCGCGCGCCTTGGGCGTGAATCGCTTCAGAGTTGACGCGGTCTGGGCGACGGCTTCCTTGATGATCAAGGTGTCTGTTTTCATCCCACTGAAATCCTTGTTGTGCATCTTCAGGTCCTCGGCGTTGGCGATGGCAGATTTAAGCGTTTTCGCCACAAATCTGGCACCCTTGCGGGGAACTACCGCGAGCACGGACTGAGCCTGGTAGGCGGGTAAACCTTGTATCTGCCGCACCACCTCGCGCATTTTCTGCGCCGACATGCGGATGTTCTTTGTGATTGCGTGAACTTCCATAGGTTTACTTGGCTTCGGCTTTGGCGGTATGAGCGCCGTGTTTCTTAAATGAGCGGGTGAGCGAAAATTCGCCCAGCCGGTGGCCGACCATATTTTCGGTCACGAATACCGGGTTAAATACCTTGCCGTTATGCACGTTGAACGTGAGCCCCACGAAATCGGGCGTGATCATCGAGCGCCGTGACCAGGTCTTGATCGGCGACTTGGATTTCGTGTCTTTCGCTTTCTGGATTTTGTCCAGCAGGTGGAAATCGATGAATGGACCTTTTTTGATCGAGCGTCCCATATGACTTTACTTGTTCTTCATTGGCCGCCCATCTCGTCGCACGAGAATAAAGCGGTTGGAATATTTTTTCTTTTCGCGGGTGCGATAACCCTTTGCGAGCAAACCCCACGGTGAGGTCAATTGTTGCCAGCCACCGCCGGACTTGGATTTACCGGCACCGCCACCGTTCGGATGGTCGACAGGATTTCTCGCCACACCGCGGTTAATTGGCCGAATACCGCGATGACGTGAACGTCCGGCTTTGCCCAACATCACATTTTCGTGCTCCGTATTTCCGACCTGACCGATCGTAGCGTAGCAATTTTCGTTAATGCGGCGAATTTCGCCTGATGGCAACCGAACCTGAGCGTAACCTTCGTCACGAGACATCAAGGTGGCCGCACCACCGGCGGTTCGGACCATTTGAGCTCCGTGCCCGGGAATCAGCTCGATATTGTGAATCGCGATGCCGACGGGAACCGTTCGGAGGGGCAAAGAGTTCCCAATCTCGGCGGGGGCGTTTGGACCGCTCATCAGCTTCGCGCCGACCTGGAGGCCGACAGGCGCTATAATATAGGTCTTTTCGCCGTCCTTATATTCCAACAAGGCGAGCCGGGCAGTTCTGCGCGGATCATATTCGATTGCCGAAACAGTTGCCTCGACTCCGTGCTTCATCCGCTTGAAATCCACCAAACGGATTTTTTGCTTGTGCCCGCCGCCAATGCCACGAGCCGTCATGCGGCCGTAGTGATTGCGTCCGCCCGTGCGTTTGCGAATCTCTACCAGCGCCTTCTCGGGCTTGGTTTTTGTAATGTCGCTGAAATCCGCATACGTTATATAACGTGTGGACGGCGTTAGCGGTCTAAATGTCTTTACTGGCATAAAATCTCTATAACGTTTTCCCAAGTCAGCCTTGGAGAGCGAAACCATCAATCCTGCCCCCGGATGGGTAGTCAGTTATCGGCTCCGCGGGTTATGCTGTCCGCACCCTGCCCGGGTGAAACGGAGCCGGGAATATAACAAAGGAAAATTGGAGTGCAATAGGTTTTTTGGAAAATCTTCCTCGATCGTGACCCTACAAGTCTGCAATCAGAAAATTTGAAAGTCCCAGGTGCCTTCTCAAATTGCTCAAAGCCTTGCTTCGATGGCTGATTTGGTTTTTGACGTCCTCTCCCAGCTCCGCCAGCGATTGCTTGAAACCGTCAGGCACGAAAAGGGGATCGTAACCAAAACCTCCGCTTCCTGCAGCATGGAAAGCGATGCTGCCTTCGCACGTCCCTTCAAACAGTTGCGTTTGAATTTCAAAAGCGTCCACATAGCAAACGGGACTTGCGGTTGTTGCGGTTTCCAAAATGGGTGTGAGCGCCAAAACACACCGGAACCGTGCCTGACGTCGTTCCGCAGGAACGTCATGCAATAATCTCAACAACTTGGCATTGTTTTCGGCGTCAGACGAATTCTGATGGTTATCTCTGTCCAACGCTGCAAACCTTGCAGAGTAAACACCGGGAGCACCATTTAAGGCATCTACCTCCAACCCGGAATCATCCGCCAGAACACAGGCGTGTTGCGGCGGCTCCGGTGTAGCTGACAACCATTTAGCCAGTTCGATGCTTTTTTTCATCGCATTGCTGGCAAAGGTCTTTCCATCTTCAACCGTTGTCGGTGCAGCCGGAAAATCCTTGAGGGTCAGATACGAATACTTCTCACTTAGAATCGCTTTTATCTCCTGCGCTTTATGCGCGTTCCGGGTGCCTAAAATGAGAGTTGGAACCATCAGGACCCATCATAGCAGAAATTTGGAAATTTAAAAATCGATCCGCCGCCGGGTCCACGAGGTTACAATTGCTGGTACATAAAAAGCGGCGGAGCTTCGCTTGAAGCGCCACCGCCTCGTCAACTGTATGTCAGCTTACTTTTGCGGAGTAGAGCTGCTGCTGCTGTTGCTGTTCGTGCTGCTGCTCGAGTCGGAGCTGTTCCCGGTATTCCCGGTGCTACCAGCAGTGCCCGAGGTTGAGCTGCTGCTATCAGTTGAAGAGCCAGTGCCGAGCTTGCTCGAGCGGCTGCCACTTCGGTCGATGGCCGAACCATTGCTGTAGTTGTTGGTATCCCTCATGCTCGTCGAGCTGCTAGTGCCCGAACTGTAGCTGGAGGTATCCGATGAACTCCCCTGGCTGTTCGAATCATTGCGGTCGCGTGAGGCGCATCCCACAGCAATCAAGCCGGCCAGAGCACTAAGTGCGATCAGTTTTTTCATATGTCTCCTTTGATAGGTTAACCCCTTCAAACTCCTTCAGTCCGAAATTCCCTCAATACGGGGTAATCCTTACGAATCGCACTTTAACGCCCCGTAGCGGGTCCCGCGAGGCGCAGTCCAATTTTTTCGCTGCCAAGGTTTTTCCTTGGAGTATCCGAATAGTTACATGCAGCGATCTACCCTATGGGCGCTCAGAGCATAGTGTCATAATATAAAATTATGAACACTTCGATGTCGTTGGCAGCGCTCGTGGCTGCCCTTTTACTGGCAGGAAATACTGCTTCGGCACAAGGCATGTTTCCACTCACGTTCCGTGGCACTTGTTCTCAAACGGATTCCTCAGGTAAAATTACGAGCACCCGGATTTCAGACCGGGATTGGTTGCAGGAAGTGGCCGCGCGCGGTGGTGTGACGGATCTCAGCACGCTTCAGATTGTCTATCATGTTAACGGGAATGGGTTGGGCGACACCATTGATGTCATTAACCCACAGACCGGCAGTGTGCTCACTACGATTTTCGGTTTCTATTTCAGCCAGGAGTACGGCCGCAAAGCGCTCATGAATCAAAATGGGGATCGGCGCATACAATATGTTTATACTGAGCAGAACTCCAGGTCCCTGGGCACGGCTCTGGTTTCCAAGAACTACTTGCCGGATCGCACGGGTACGACGAATACGACAATTTCTGGTCAGATGACTTACCTCGTGACACCGGATGCCTCTAATCCAAATCTGAAACTTTGCAACGGCACCTTCACGGTGGGTAAGGAATTGTTCTTCAACAAACAATAACCGAGCCGCAAAGCGCTGATTCCCTCCCTTGACGGATCGCGTAACCCTCGCATAATCTCAACGTATCGTTTTCCGGTCGGGAGAGATGGCCGAGTGGCTGAAGGCGGCGGTTTGCTAAACCGTTATACGGTCAAAAGCCGTATCGGGGGTTCGAATCCCCCTCTCTCCGCCAGTTTTGATTAAGCCCACAGCTTCGCGGGGTATTTCCCGGCGCGCACCAAGTTCTGAATGCTTTCCACTACCAGAGGTCGATCCTCCCGGTAAGTCACGCCGAACCATTCCGAAGGCGTCGGTAAGACCTTTACTGCGGCTTGGCGGCGCTGCAGCAACAGGTTGACCGCATACGGGATATAAAATTCGGCCTTTGGCTTATTCTGGTTGTCGCGCAGAAATTCTGCGAATAATTCTTTTAAATGCGGAAAAATGCTGGGGGTGAATCCCCAAAAATTCATGGAGACAATTTCCTCGCCGGTTAACGTTCGAAACGAGCCATCCGGCTCTTTATTTCTTGCACCGTTGGCGGTCTTTTCGATCGCAGTGAGTTCTTCAACCGAGGTTAGAAAACTTTCCTTGTCCGTTTGGCACAAACCCCGAGCTACCGTGCCGTGTTCAGAAAGAGTGGTTTTCAAGCGAAAGCCCACCATCGAATAGACAGGTGGGTGCTGTGAGATCGTGGCCGGGTCCCGCAGAAAATCCGCCATTACCCTAAACGATTCCGTCCCATAAAAATCATCGGCATTGATGGCGGCTAAAGGCTCGTTTACCTCCGGAGCCGAACAGAGTAAGGCCTGGCCCGTGCCCCACGGTTTTTGCCTGTCCGGCGGAACGGCGAAACCCGGTGGCAGCATATCCAAATGCTGAAAGACATACCGAACGTCGATTTGTTTTTCAAACCGACTGCCGATGGCCTTCCGAAACGCTTCCTCGATATCCCGGCGAATCACAAAAACTACTTTGCTAAATCCGGCGCGCCGCGCGTCGAAAACCGAATAATCCAAAACCGCTTCCCCCGATGGACCGACGGGATCAATTTGTTTGAGACCGCCATATCTGCTGCCCATGCCGGCCGCCAGTACCACAAGGGCAGGGTAGTTGTTCGTTTTTTCCTTAATCAAATTCTGAAGGTTAGCCATGCGTATACTTTATCTCTCCGTGCTCCTGCTCTCGAAAAATCCTTCTGGAACATTAAATCCAAGCGCCCGGGTTATTTACCCCAATTGTTCGTTCATGTTTTGTGACCGATGGTGCCTCACGCTGAGCGGACCTTCGTTCTACTAATCATGGGTTGAAGGTTCATCAGGCAAGAGCGACTTCTTTACGAAGTCGCTCATTTTTTATCTCTGGATGCGTGCCGAGCCACCTTTCGCAAATGCGCGCACCTGTTCCAGGGTCGCCATCGTCGTGTCTCCGGGGAAAGTGGTTAACAAAGCACCATGCGCCCAACCCAGCTTCACCGCTTCGCCTTCCGGTTCGCCGGAAAGTAAACCATAAAAGAAACCTGCCGCGAACCCATCCCCGCCGCCCACACGGTCCAGCACGTCCAACTCACAAGTTGGCGCATTGTAGGTCTGCCCATTAATCCACGCGACTGCTCCCCAAGTATGATGATTCGTGGAGTGGACCTCGCGTAAGGTTGTGGCGACAACTTTTATCTGCGGATGCTTTTTCCGCACGTTATCGATCATTGCGATGAACGCACTTGGGTCCAGCTTCGATTTGGCAGCCACTTCAGGCCCAGGAATGCCCAAACCCAATTGCAGGTCTTCTTCATTACCCACGAGCACATCCACGTTCTTCACAATCCGTTCTAAAACGGAAACGGCTCTTTGATGGCCACCGGAAATATTCCAAAGCTTAGCGCGATAATTCAGGTCAAACGAGATAATCGCCCCTTCGCGTTTCGCTGCTTCTATGGCTTCGACGATTACCTCAGGCGTCGTTGCCGAGAGCGCCGCGAAAATACCACCAGAATGGAACCAGCGCACACCGCCGCTGAAGATTTCCTTCCAATTAAAATCGCCCTTCTTCAGTTGCGCGGCGGCCTCGTTGCAGCGGTTATAAAACACCACTGGCGCCCGGACGCCCTGGCCTCGGTCGCTATACACGGTGGCCATGTTTGGGCCATGCACGCCATCATGTTCAAAATGTTTATAAAACGGTTTCACTCCCATGGCTTTTACCCTTTCCGCGATCAAATCGCCGATGGGATAGTCGACCATGGCCGTGGCGACGCCTGTTCGCAGCCGAAAGCAATCAGCTAGATTTGCTGCGACATTGAATTCACCCCCGCTTACGTGAATTTGGCACTCGGTCGCCTTGCGGAATGGAATAATTCCCGGATCCAGCCGGTGCACCAGCGCGCCGAGCGAGACAAAATCCGTTGCTGCACCTTCGCGGATATCAAGTCCGTATTTCATGTTCGTTCTTCCGTGTTCTGATTTCGGGCGGCAATCTTATGGCCAAAGTGTTTTCTGTAAAACGAAATGAGCGTCCTCAAAGAAAAGCCATTTCATTACTCCGGCCATTTGCCGTCAATGATCGGTTTCGGCTTTAAATCGGCTGCGTTCACTACCACATGCTTAATACAACGCCGATTCCAGGTATAGACGATATGCACAAGTCCATCGGCTGCTTGAATCACTGCGGGATACGAATACTCGCCGGCTGATTTTTCGAGGACCAATGCCGCGTCCCAGTTCGATCCGTCCTTCGATACGGCCACATTTAAGGGGGACCGGCCCTTCGTTGTGTGATTATACACGAGGAGATGCGTTTTATCTTTTAAGGTCACGGCATCAATGCCTGAATTTGGATTTGGCAGGCCGAGCTCCTTCATTTTGCCCCAGCTTTTTCCGTTGTCCTCGGACCAAATTTGGAAAATGGTTTTTTGCCGCGTTCGTCCAATCGCCTCGAGCCTTTGGCCTCCTCCGAACAGAATCGTCGGCTGGATGGCGCCAAACTCCTTCCCATCGTTCAAAGCCTCGGTTTTCGTCCAAGTCTCACCCAGGTCGGGCGTCCGTTCGATATGGATTTTCCAGCCATCCTGCTCGGTGCTGCTCGGGCATAGCAATTCGCCGGTGGCCAGTTGGATTGGTTTATTTTTGATTGGCCCCAAAATACCTTCCGGTAAGGCTTTTGCCTCTGACCAACTTACGCCGTGATCGGCTGAAACCTTCAGAAATCCTTTCCACTCGCGGGGACTCCGGCCCATTTTATAAAAGAGCAGCAGGGGACCCTTGTCGGATTGAAACAGAACCGGATTCCAGCATGGCTCGGGTGAGCCGCCGACAGTTCCGGTGGCGGCTACAACTGGTTCCGTCCAGTTCTCATTCTCTTTCCTAGCGGTCCAAATCTTGACATCTTTTGCACCTTCGCGCGCTCCGCCAAACCAGGCAGAGACGAATTTTCCTCCGGATTCCGCTATGGTCGAGGCGTGACATTCCGGAAATGAGACCTTGTTGGTATCGTAAATGAATTCTGCTGTGAAGGGTTCAGCCTGGGCGCTAATCGAGGGAAGCCGCAAAAGGTTCCCGGCGAGCACCAAAATTAATGAAGTAAACGGCGGATTCCTGAGTCGCCGGTGAACCGAAATAGCTGCAAACATCCCTCATCCGGTATTGACCTGGTTCAATTTAATCAAGCAGCAAAACTGCGTGCTATTAAAATTAAGGCCAGAGCGGCTTGTCTCTTCCCTGGCAAACCACTCCGACCTTAAGGTTCATTTACCAGCTGTAACTACCAATGGCGATCGTCACGGTCGTAGTATCCTCCACGACCGTAGTATCTTTGTGGGTATTCTCCATAGTACCCCCCATAGTAGCCGCCGCGATGGTGATGATGCTCGTCGAACTCACAACCAGTGGTTGCTAATAATGTAATCAAGCCGAACAACGCTAATGCAAACTTCATATTCAATCTCCTTGCATAAGGTTCGCATGGCCCTATTGAGCTGGATAATGGGGTAAAACGTCCGGTTAAGCAGTTTTGCCGGATCAGGGCAAACCCCCAATGCGAAACTCACCGCTTCGCTTTACTGATTATCGAAGGCAGGCAGCCGATTTTTGTTGTTTCTCGGTTGCAAATTTCCTCGAAGGCGAACAACGACAGAGGAAAGCCTGGAAGTCCACGCCTTTGCGTGGACTTTTTCATTCTCACAAAATGCCGCCGTCGATCTTCAATACCGCTCCGGTAATATAACTAGCCGATTCGCCCGCTAAAAACCGCACTGCAGCTGCCACCTCATCCGGCCGGCCCAACCTGCGCATCGGGACTCGTGCGGCTGCCGCCCTTTTCTCATCTTCACTCATGGAGCCAAGGGCTTCCGTTTCGATATATCCGGGGCAAACGGCATTCACGGTGATATTCATCCGCGCCACCTCTTTTGCCAGCGATTGAGTCATTGCCACCAGGCCTGCCTTCGCTGCCGCATAATTTGTCTGTCCCGCCGGCGCCAGCAGCGCGCTCAATGAAGCAATGTTCACAATTCTACCGCTGCGCTGCGAAATCATCAGCGGCAAAACGGCCTGACATCCATGAAAAGCCCCGTCCAGATTGATCGACAAAACGCTGCTCCACATCTCCGAGGTCATCGTCGCGAGTAAGCCATCTTCATGCTTCCCAGCATTGTTGACGAGCACGTCCAGACGAGCGTGTTCCTGGCTGATTTTTTCTACCGCTCGCTTCCAGGACTCGGGTTTCGTTACCTCCAGTTCGACACATTTGCAGCGCCCGGTAAATTCCTTCGCCAGAAGCTCCGCCTGGTCCTTGCGCGACCGCACCCCGAGATAGATTTGAGTCGTTTCCGACTCGCTCAAGAAGTCTTTCGCCATCGCGCGGCCCAAGGCTCCATTTCCGCCAGTGATTAGAATAATCCGGGAAGCCATTTATGTTTCGGAGCTTTAAAGACTTGCGAGCCGATCCAAAACGAATCGCGCTGCAACTGCCTGTTGATTGCATCCCACCACACTGACTACGGCGGTTGCGTACTCTTTGGACATCAAAGCCTGAACTGCGAGCACACATTGCCACGCGCTGCAAGCCATTAGGCCCTCACCCAGAATATATTTCGGCGATAACCGTGCGCCTCGCCAATTTTTCCACGCCAACTCTTCGGCTCGGTCAAACCTGGGTAAACCTTGCAAGCCGTCACACAATAACGCTCCGGATTTGCCAAGGCCCATCGCCTCGCGGGCGTGTCTGGCGGCAGCCATACGTGAAAGCCGCCGGGAATATAGATAGGCATCGCTTACCGCTTGAAGCCGTACTCCGGCCACGGCCGTTTCGTTTATGGCTGAAGGCTCACGTCGCAAATACAACGCTCCAGCACCGTCGCTGATGATCGCGCGTTCATCGAACAGCGCGAAAGCGTCCGTGACCAACCAATCCATTTCCTCAGCCCCTACGACCAGGCAGCCATCCACATGCTCCCCCGTCAGCCACTCCGCGGCGAGCGCGATCCCCTGCAAGTAAGTTCCTGGATCTCCGACGAGCGTATAATTCATCGCGCTGGTTCCGAGGATTGCTCCCAAATGACTCGCGGGTGCGTTGAAGACAGTTTCCGGAAATACCAGCGGACTCGCCGTGCTCGGCTCCCGCAGTGTCTCGTCGTAAAAACGCCGGGAGTAATTTACGCAGCCGGACATCACGCAAAGAATAATTCCCAACCGCAACTCACCGGAAGCGACCTTAGGGGCATCTTCTCCCAGGGCTTCAAGGGCGGCGCCAACGGCATGCGTCGCAATCGGGCTGGTCCTTCGCAAGCGCGGATGTGTAAAAAAGGCCGGCCGGGGATTAGGTGTGGGCACGGCTCGAATATTAAATGGCTGTGCTCGGCCGGGTTTCGGTAGCTGCTTTACCGGCAATGGGTCTCCGGTGGCCATTGCTTTCTGCAAATCTTCCGCGCTCCAGCCGGCTGGTGAGACTGCCCCTATGCCAGCCACATACACTCCGCTCAAACCCACCTCCGAAAGACCAGAGACGCATTTGCGCCACCGAAGCCGAAGGAATTTGTGAGTGCATAGTCCACGGTGGCGTCGGTCGGCTTGCGCACTAGCGGAAACGTGCACAACGGCTCCGGCGTTTCCAAAGTGGATGTAGGCGGCAACCACTGTTCCCGAATCGTCATCAGACAAATCAACGCTTCTACTGCTCCTGCCGCGCCGAGCAAATGACCGATGCTCGATTTGGTTGAACTGACCGGGAGGGAGCTTGCTCGCGCTCCAGCCCAACGGTTGATTGCACCTGCCTCCGAACTATCATTCAATGGTGTGCCCGTTCCGTGCGCGTTTACATAACTAACTTGTTCCGGTGTCACCCCAGCGATCTTGCAGGCGGCGGTCATCGATTTAAATGCCGCATCTCCTTGTGGATGAGGTTGGGTCAGGTGGTGCACATCCGTCGTTGCTCCGTATCCCACGATCTCTCCCAGAATCGTGGCACCGCGGCGTTTGGCGTATTGCAGTGTTTCCAAGGTTAAAACTGCTGCGCCTTCTCCGAGTGCCAGTCCATCGCGATTGGCATCAAAGGGTCGGCAAGAAGTCGGCGAGAGCGCCTGTAAAGCATCGAACCCGGAAAAAACCAAATGGCTTAAGGCATCGTAACCGCCGGTAAGCACTCGCTGGCTGCTTCCGCGCCTCAAGAGTTCCCAGGCATGGCCAATGGCATTTGCGCCGGAAGCACAGGCATTCGCTACAATGGTGAGGGGACCCTCGAACCCAAACGCGTCCAGCACATCCAGTCCCTGCCGCTGTGCCTGGTAATGGGAAACCCTCGTAGCCTGCTGCCGCCTCGACCGGGACTCTATTGATTGCCGATAATAACTCTGTCCCAAATTCATTCCGCCGCTGGTCGTTCCCAGCACCACCGGAATATCCTCCGCTGGTTCCCATCCTGCCTGGTGCCATGCCTCATGTGCGGCGATCAAGAGCAGTTTCCCTGCCCGGTCCATACGTTTGATGGCACGGTTTTCCAATTTGGTTTCCGGCAGTTTTTCCGGAAGCGCGACCTCGGCCGCGACTTTGACCCGCTGACGGGATACGTCGAAAAGACTCACCGGGCGAATGGCGACGCGCCCTTCGCGGAACCCCGCCGCATTGACCTTCCATCCGGCCCCGAGGGCAGTGATGACGCCTCCGCCGGTGATAACAACCCGGGGTGGCGATGCTGGTGGATTTGCCAACGGAAAAAGCACAACAAACTCGATTTCTTTGGGAGCTTAAGCAATCTAACCCGCAAGTCAAATTCCGCAGCCGCTCTTTTGTTGTCTCCGGCCCCGGTCCCATCTATATTGCCGCGCATGATTACCTTTAAAACTAATCTGCGTCCAAAGTTTGTATGGTCCGTCGCATCCCTGCTGGTGCTCGCCGCGACAGCGGCTCGGGCTTCTGAACCCACAGCCTTTGAACTGATTAACGAAGGCAATCGCTACGTGGGCGAACAGTCCAAAGACAAGGTGATGCAGATCCGCTCGGAAAAGTCTGTCGGCACCCTCACTCCGAATATTTGGACGATCACCTATTATGATCCCACCGCTTCCATGAAGGGAACGGATGTCAAATTCGGCGCTGGGAAAATGCTCGACGTAAAGCGCCCCTTTCGTCTCCTTGAGCGCGCCGGCGGTTCAATTGCCCTGGACCGCGATAAGCTCAAAGTGGATTCTGACCGCGCCCTCAAAACCGCCCTGGCAGAACCCATTCTGAAGGATTTGAAAATCGTCGCTTCTCAGCTACGCCTCGAACGCGTTACTGAAGGCGGCATCGGCGCGGGTGGCGTGGGCGAAGGCGTCTGGAAAGTCAAACTTTGGGCCGCGAAACTGCGGAATCCAAATCACGATGCCGATATCGGAGAAATCTGGATCACCGCGAATGATGGCAAAATCATCAAGACGGATTTCCACATTAATCGGGTGGATTAATCCGTAACCCTGGGAGTCCCAGTGGAAGCAGTTTCAGGCAACGGCGAACGATACGATGTGGTGATTATCGGTGGTGCGCTCGCCGGTTCGGCTTGCGCTACTCTCCTGTTGCGCGAGCAGCCGCGGCTGAAAATCCTAATCCTGGAGAAAGCCACGTCTTTCGGGCGCCGGGTAGGGGAGGCGACAGTTGAGGTGAGTTGCTATTTCCTCTGCCGGGTTCTCGGGCTGACGCAGTATCTGAACGAATCGCAGCTTGTAAAACAGGGTATGCGATTCTGGTTTCAGAATTCCCAGACCCATTCGCTGCCCGATTGCAGCGAAGTCGGTGGGCGTTACCTCGCGCGCATTCCTTCCTTTCAAGTCGATCGCTCTTCACTAGATGAGGAAGTACTGCGTCGGGCGGTGAAGCTTGGGGCCGCTGCATGGCGGCCGGCGAATGTGACCAGTGTCCAGCTCGTGCCGGGCGGCCAGCAGATCGTTCAGGTTCGTCATGAGGAACAAGCGAAAGAAGTCCGCGCGCGCTGGGTTGTCGACGCTTCCGGCTTCGCTGCCCTTTTAGCTCGCCAGGAAGGCTGGTGGCAGCCGAATAAAGCCCATCCAACAACGGCCGTTTGGGCCCGTTGGACCGGCGTTAAAGATTGGGATGGGTTGGAGCTTGCCAAAAAATATCCGGATTGGGCCAAAGAGTGCCACGGCATCCGCGGCACTGCTACGAATCACCTCGTCGGCCTCGGTTGGTGGGCGTGGGTCATTCCACTCAAGGGTGGGGACGTCAGCATTGGCCTCGTCTTTGATCAGCGCCTGGTCACGTGGCCTGAAGGCGGATCCCTTGGCCAGCGGCTCAAAGATTTCCTGTCACTCCATCCCGTTGGCCGCGAGCTGTTGGCGGATGCCCAATGGATTGAGGGCGACGTTCATTGGCGCAAAAACCTTCCTTATTACAGCTCACGAATGGCTGGAGATGGATTCCTGCTCATCGGCGACGCCGCCGGCTTTATCGATCCCTTTTACAGTCCCGGCATGGATTGGGTTTCTTTCACCAGTTCTTCAGCAGTTGGTGTCATACTAGCGCAGCAGAAAGGCGAAAATGCCGTGCCTCTTGTCGCCAAATATAATCAGGATTTCGGCCAAAGCTATCAGCGTTGGTTTCAAGCCCTCTACGAAAACAAATATGAATACATGGGCGACTACGACCTCATGCAGCTCGCGTTCCGTATTGACCTGGGACTCTATTATCTGGGCGTAGTCTCCCAGCCATTTATGCGGGGAATGGTGTCGTTTACCGAGCCCATGTTTTCCACCAAATTGTCGACTCCGTTCTATTACTTCATTCGTTTTTACAATCGGCGCTTCGTGCAACTCGCCCGCCAGCGTCGCCGCGAAAATCGCTGGGGCCGGCATAACCATGCGCGTCGACGTCTCATTCGGGGCTATACCCTGGCCCGGACGGAAAGTTTCCAAATTGCTAAAGCGCTTTTCGGCTGGATGGTATTGGAGCTGACGGAAGGCTGGAAGACGTGGCTGCGAAAATTGCCGTGTCCTTCTGCCGAGAGCAACCCGCCGCGAGGGTTCCCGGTGCAACCGATGGCCTCGCCGAAGCCGTCGACGTGAGTTCCCGCTAATTCCGATTTGCCAGTTGAGGGCCCCGGAAGTTTTTAACAATGGGCAATGAAGCGCACGATGGACGGCCGGCACCAAACAGGGACAAATTTAGGGAGGGTGCAAGGGAAGAAAGGAACAACGTAACGAACTAAGGGGACATGTCCGAAGGTTACTATAGGTGTCTATAGGTTACTATAGGTTACTGTACGGTTCTTGGAACGCTTCGGTAGACTTCGAGGTTCACGGGCAGGGGCTGGTTTGTTTTGCAGGAGTTGTGAGGTGCAAAAACCTGCAAAAACCTGCAAAATTGCGGAAACCTTGCAAAACGAATGACTTACATTTTTCGATTTGAGGAGACGGGGAATTGTCTACAAAATCGACGGAGAGCACGAAAGGGGCTCTGATCAAGCGGAGCGGGCCACAAAGATTCCGAGGACAAGAGAGCGAAGGAGGCGAAGCGAACCAAGGCATGTGACCCCAGCTCGGAAAAAAATTATATTTTTTTTACCTTTACTTACTAGGCTTTACTAGGCTTTACTAGCCTTAACTAGGCTTAACTGTTGGAGTGATGGAGCCTACGTTCGCGAAGGCTATGGTGGGCAAGGGAGGCACGACCGAAAGAATTAATCGGTCGGGTCGATACGCGTGAAAAGGATTTTCGATTTGAAGGAAAGGAGACTTTCAGTGACGGTGAGGCTCCCCCCCGGCAACCCCTTCTGAACCCGTGACGTCGTGACAAACCAATAGAATCAATGGTTTTCTGCGGTTTCAACCCGTGACAAACCCGTGACAAACCCGTGACAAGGTCGTGCCAGTAATTTCGATGTTCGATTTTCGCAATGAATATGGGATTTTCGTCGTTTTGGTTTTTGGATTCGCAGAATTTTGAAATTTCGGGTCCAACGTAAAGGTGCGGAACCCGGTGGAGACCCTTCCCCCCCCCGGAAACCCTGAAAAAAGCCGGAGCGGCGGAGCAGATGCATGATATCAATGGTTTACGCAAAAAATGCCGGAGCAGACCCGGAGCAGACCCGGAGCAGTGCCGGAGCAGGTCGTAGCAGGCGGGGTCAGTGCCGTTTCATAAGGTGCGCGCGGCAGGTAGGGACTGCAAGGGGCGTAAGGGACGCAAGGGACGTAAGGGACACAAGGGACGCAAGGGACGTAAGGGTAAGGGACGAATGAGGGATATTATCTGACGCACTTCTCTGGCGAGAACTGTAGCGCAATCAGCCTTAACGCAAGATAGTAATTATAAGTCATGCTGATTTGCCGTAATCCGCGCTCTGCATTGCGTGCTCGGAACTACATGGTCGTTTTCCAACTGCTCTGGCTAGTGCCGTTGGCGTCCGCGGCCGGGGTTTATGACTTCACAGCCCGCGCCGGCTTATTCTTGGACTCCATAAGCAAAACGCAGAGTTTTAGCGGCGCCATTTTGGTCGCTCACCGGGGTCAGGTGCTCATCAAGCGTGGCTACGGTTTTGCGAATGCCGAATGGTCAGTGCCGAACACGCCGCAGACAAAATTCGAAATCGGGTCTCTGACGAAACAATTTACAGCCACCGCCATTCTGCAACTTGTCGAAGCCGGGAAGCTTCGACTCGACTCGCCGGTGGCAGCTTACATTCCAGACCTGCCGCAAACCTGGTCCCGTATTACCATCCACCAGCTCCTGACGCACACCTCGGGGATACCGAACACGGCCAAGCTTTCCGATTACACGCAGGGACTTCATCACCATTATACCCCGCAGGAACTCATCGGGCTTGTCCGAGACCGCCCATTGGATTACGAGCCGGGTGCCAAATGGAAGTACAGCAACACTGATTATTACCTGCTTGGGTATTTGATCGAGCGAGTTTCCGCTGAACCATATGCCACCTATCTTCAACACCGTCTTTTTGGATCACTGGCAATGATGGATACGGGATACAACTCCTACACCGCAATCCTTCCCCGACGTGCGACGGGTTATGCCGATGAAAACGGGCAACGACAGAATGCCGAACGTCCCGACTCGAGCATACCGTTTTCCGCGGGCGCTGTTTATTCCACAGTGGAGGACCTTTTGATCTGGGACGAAGCGCTCTACAACGAGAAGATCACAAAACGGTCGACACAGGAGAAGATGTTCACCTCTTACAAAGAAGGCGGCGAGGGGTATGGATACGGTTGGTTTTTGACGGCGAAGGAGGGCCGGAAGAAACAATATCATGAAGGCAGTACTTTCGGCTTTGCTTCCTTTTTGGCCCGGTATCCGGACGATCACCTTTTGGTAGTGGTCCTCTCGAACCAGGAAGGGACCGATGTGAAAACTGTCGCTGATACTCTTGCCCAGCTCGCTTTCGAAGGGTTAAAGTAACGCATCTCAAACCTGTATGAATTACCTGCTCATATTTTGCATGGTCAGTCTGCTCATTCTTTTGCATGAACTGGGACATTTTCTGGCGGCAAAAAGGATGGGAATTCCGATTGCCCGCTTCTCGGTCGGCCTGGGCCCAAAGTTATGGGGATTCAAAATGGGCAAAACAGAGTACTGGCTGTCCATGATCCCTTGTGGTGGCTATGTGATGCCCGCGATGAAGGATGAGGAGGCTTTCGACTCTATACCTTTGCACCGTCGCATTCTATTTTCCCTGGCCGGTCCCGCGGCAAATATTCTCGGAGCGTTCCTCTGTTTGTCGCTAATGAATAGCGTAAAGCTTGGCTGCTCGGTTCATTCCATGATTTATCTTCCGCTGGAACAAATCTGGCAAATGACCATCCAGATCGGTGCGGCTATTCCGTTGCTCTTCAGCCAACCGGAGCATCTGTCTGGCATTGTAGGAATTGTCGCTGTGGGCGGTGCTCAGGTGGGATTAAGTTTTGTCAAACTTCTCCAATTTTCCGTACTCTTGAATGTGAATCTCGCCGTTTTTAATTTGCTTCCAATTCTACCGCTGGACGGAGGAAAAATCGTGATGGGGCTGTTGCGGAAAATGTACCAACCATTGCGAAGGCTGGAAGTGCCGCTGACGGTGGGAGGCTGGGTCTTGCTGGCGGGTCTGACATTGTATGCAACTGCGCTTGATTTGGCGCGGGTAGCGCATGGAATATTGGGATGATTCGTTCAGGTTCATTTGGAACCAGGTGCTCGTGTCATAATCCAGATCAATTGATTTTAGAATATCGTGGGTTTTTATTTATTGATCGGGGGGACGCCCGGTGGTCGTTGCCACGAACCACCTTTAGAGAGGTAATGCACAGCCCGGGCAGGGCCGGTCGCATTAAACCGCTGATCTGAGATGTAGGTATTTTCCGGGAGGTAGGGCGGCAACGTTGAAATGAACTCGCCGCTGCTCACTGAGACCGTCCTGTATTCTGTGGATATCTGAAGTGCGCTGGAATTAGTTCCCGACATTTGAATCGGAGAGTAGCAATCAACTCTGGCCAATAAAGGAACCGTCAGGCCAAAAGCGTTAGTGGTTTGCAGAACTTGCAAAATATTGTTTGTGAAAGTCGAAGCCCGGATGCCTTTTGGGTTCTGGAACATGTAAACATCCAGGAAATCTATACGTTTGGGCAACAATGGAAAGGTGGAGCTCAAAGTCCAATGTGCTTTTGCCCGCAAATCCTTGCCAAAATATGACTCTCCCACAAAGGAACCGAGTCCAGGGATAAAGTCATTAGTGACCATGGATAAATGACAGGAAGAAGCAAACAGGTACCACAATGAAGTAAGAAAAGGATCGAATCCACCGGGCGTGGTTCCCCAAATAACCTGTGCATACCCTGAATGAGGCGATTGCGGGTGTAACTTTTTCAGGCTTTCGGTCGACATCAAACAGAAGACGTTGGTGCCATCTGTCGAAGCAAGGGAATAGTCGCCAGCGAGCGGAATTGCGAGGCCAAGCCGCAGCCGCTTCGTTTCTACCGTTTTAATTTGCCAAAAGCAGTCCACGACGGAGACGGTAAAATTCTGATTAACCTCATACATCAGAACGGGATCTTTGAGGAAAACTTTAGAGTGCAGTTCTCCTTTGACTTCAAATTGCTCGGCAAAGATGGAGGCAGATGAAAACAGAGTGCCAGCGCACATGAGCAACCCACCAAGTGAACTTGCATACCGAGCAGTGGAGAACGAAGGCATGCGGGTTTACAATCCTGACAGTAAGTTCACAACGTTCGGGCATTTGTTGCCACTCCCTTTCGTGGATTGAATCTCCAGGCTTGGGTCCACGAATATGAAGGTATCAGCGTAGCGACCAAAACACAACCAATGAACGGGTTCTGGATCCATTCTGACGGCGTGCTCGGCGGGCCCGCCCTACATTATTGGAGGGAGGGCATTGAACAGGCTCGAACCATTGGAGTCTAAATGCAGACAGCCAATGAAATCCAAGAAAAGAGTGGTAATGCTCGTGGCGATTTCGCTCGCTCTGGTTTTTGGGATCGTTTTCACAATTTGCTTTCTGCGATTGCCCGAGGAACCGATTTACGAGGGCCGGCCGATTTCATTTTGGATTTCTGGTTCCCGGTTGGAATCTCGAGAGCAACAGCTGCAGCGTGCACAAATTATCAATAAGATCGGGCCTGAAGCCCTTCCGTGGCTCATAAGGGTTTCCAAAAGGAACGACTCAATGTTACTTCGGTGGTACAAAGAGCTGTGGCTGAAGAAACCAGCGCTGCAGCCTTATCTGCCCCAACCTTTTAGTCTGAAATGGATCAGTCTTAAGGACAATGCTCACATGCTTATTTCACGTTTAGCGCCTGGTACTCGGTATGAGGAGGTTGGGGTAAAGGCGATAGTTTCGACGATTTCCAATTATAAATCCTATTCCTTACAATTTGCCTTTTATAATTTAGGGCGATTTACGAACTGCGGTTCGATCGTTGTGCCGGTGCTGCTTCGAGGTGTTACTAATCCAGTGGTTGCACAAGTTGCCATTGCGGAGCTTCAGAAATTCCCAGGCACGGCCACTCCATACCTGTGCAGTATGGCGGCATCGGAAACCGGCTTTATCCGTCCGGCAAAACTGGCGTTAAAAAAGGTCAATGAAGAGCGGTATTTAAAATTTTGCGAGGAACAGGGGCTCGTGCCGTAAGGCTGTGTTGTTTAAGGGCGGCCAAGTCGCACGCGAGCGTCTATTCGTGCCCATTGACGGAAGAAATAGACGTGCCTAAAATTGGGGCCGAACCACGAAAAGGAATTTGTTTCGGAAGCAAGTGGGTACAGGAATGATTTAGCGAAACGAAACCAAGGCTTGATTCCCTGAAAAAGCAAAAGGCATGTGCAGCTGGAAAACCAAAATCTTTCTAATCGTTCTACTCCCGCTGATACTGTTGATAGCTGTCGTGGTCGGCTTTCTGATTGCAGGCAGTCGTTCGGATCGATACTCACCCGTGGCCCATACGGTTAAAGGCCATGTCGTCAAACTGGAGCGGTACGCATTTAAGAATGTGACTGTTCGTTATGAGTTGCCCAATCGGCCTCTGGTGAGCTGGATTTCAAGGTTGCTCCCGAAAAGTATAAGCGAGAGATTCAAACTCTCACGGCCACAAGCAACCGTATTTGTTAGTCCCAATTTTCCAAACGAGTCCATTCTCAGTGCGGCCTTTAGTTTTTGCGACGCCTCCGGAAGAACTCTGCCAGTGTTCGCGACACGGATGATTGTTCTTGATGAAAACGGTCAAGGAGCCGATTTGTGCCTTAATTATGGAGCGATGACGGGCGTGTTCGAAAGCTCAGCATTTCCACGCCGCGCCAAGGAGCTGCATCTACGATTGATGTGGTCTGAGGAGCTGGAAGCGGAGTTTATTATACCAAATCCATGTCCCGGGCCGCACCCACGATGGCAGGCCGCTGCTCTTCCTTGTACAGTGACCAATGGAGCATTGGAAATAACCCTTGAAAAGTTTATCGCTGACAGCGTAACTCGGCAGACCCGGTTTGTGTTTCTGGTCCGAGAGAATGGACAGGAGACTGCCGCCTGGCTTCCCAGTGTAATAGAGGTAGCTGATGCCACCGGTAATCATTGGTCGCCCGGAATGAATCCATTTAAGAAATCTGCGGACGCAAATACGGTTACGGGAAGTTTCTTAGGGGCGCTCTGGCCAGAAGAGGACGCCTGGAGATTGCGAATCACTTTTAGTACCATTGGAGGACCGGGCACAAAAGGGGCGGGCGTCACGGTAAATTTTTTGGCGAAACCAGAACAGGTGAAGGGCAGCAGGACCTTACATTAATTGCACTAAGTTAAACCGAGCAGATATTTGGCTTGATGCAGCCTGTTCAGGCCAGACGTTATTTGCATGAATCGACGCCGATGTCGATAAGGACTCAAGCGATACGTTTGATGGTTTCGTCTTTGAGGGGACTATCTTTGCCGGACTCGAAGAGATCTTAAACGCGTGAGTATCTTTTTGCTTCGTCCGCCTTTTGTATCTGAACAACAACTATTGGGATTAGGCCGAGGATAATAATTAAGGAAAGGAAGATACGCCTGATAACTCCTCATGTTTAACAATCGAGGGAAGAAAAGGATTCAGGAAAACCGGGATGCTTGACACGAATTTGCACGAACCTTCACGAATTTTCACGAATTCTGATTTGACGCTTGGGCAGGAAAACTTTTCCACAATCGCCCTTAGAGTCACATGAAATCGTCATCGGGAACCCATGCGGCAGTTTTCTGGTCACGAATCCAAGTCCTTCCCTGTGCGCGGCCGGGTTCGTTGAAGGGTTGCCGGTACGTAAATGGCTCTTTCCTGAAAAGTCGAGATTCGCCAAGCAGGCTCACCGAATCGGGTCTGACGTTTTCACTGGAGTTCCAATAGAAATCGTACCGGCCAATTCGATAGGCATGAGAGCTTTCAGTCATTTTCGCTGCCTCAATGTGATTTGAAGCGATTACTAAATGGATCGTATCGGGGTGCCCGTGGGCCTCCCAATAAATGACTTCATACAACTGTAGGCGGGAGCCAGATGGGCCTTCATGAAATTCGGCTTTTTCTTTAAAGTATTCATGGGATCGAACCCATTGGTGGCTTTCATAATCGAATTCCCAAGTACAGCCGCAAGTGAACCCTTGTTGCAGAAAAGGACCTCGAATAATGCGAGGGTTTTGATCAGAGAGAAGAGAACTGCCGATAAGGCAAACCACGTTGGCTGTGGCATGCCGACCGTGACCACCTGCCCGTAGCCTCTCAGCGCGGTCGTGCTCGGCAGTCTGAACTGCCTCCAGATGGCTCCCAGCAACAACAACATAGATCGTGTCAAATTCGCCATCGCGCTCATAAAAAATGACATCATACAAATTGAGCGATCGTGATTTTTCATCGGGTTTGGGAACTCGCGAGAGGCCGGTGCGAGTTCGCCAGTTTCGTTCCAACGGTGGTTTGGAGTATAAAAGCTGGAACTCACGGTCAACTTTGGAGCGATGCGCTTCGAACTCCAGGCGGAGGTCTGGCAAGTCCTTTTTGGAAAATTGATTGAGGCTGCTCCAGCGTGCAGGATTTTCCACTACCCACCGCCAGAAATCGTATTCTGGCTCTCCGGGACGGACGACAAATTTGTCTGTCCATGAAGGATCATCCATTTTGGTTGTCCCCAAAGTGACGGTACCTCTCCGAGCAATATCAGCTTTCAAGGGAAGAAAAAAAATGTTCTCAGGATATTCCACCATTAACAATATAGCTGCGTAGGCAGTTTGTGCTGAGCGGAAATGTGAAGGCGGCCAGAGCGTGGCATCGATTTGTAAGGTCGCGGCCTCCTCCTGACGTGTCTACAATTCTTTGTGCGTTACCTTGCTTCGTAGAAGCGAGGTAATGGAAGGAAATGGGATGGGTGTTTTGATCGAGTCGTTGGTCACTTACGATCACCGTTGCCAAGCCAAAGAATGTTCATCGTGAGATTGATCAGAGTCTCGTGACCTCGTCTTCTACAAATGAACTGGAATGCCGGTTTTTATCGGCTTTTTTCGCGCAAAGGTCGTGTACAGGTTGTGAGACGTTTGGCGGCTATTGTTTCTCGGGAACCTCGATAATGTCTCCATCCTGTAGCCAAAGGTCCTCCTTCGCCGGCATGTGACCATTCCAAAACGGCGTTACATTCTCGAAGATCTCCTTGGTTTCCTTGCTGCTGGGATCGACGCGTTTAACTTTAACCCTGGATAAGTCAGATGTGGTGCGCAGCATCGACTGCGCCTCGCTCCGACGAAGCGCGTTCGAGAGGTAGCCGAAGTCAATTCCATCTAAACTGATTTCGATCGTTTGCCCTTTGATGATGAATTTCACTTTGCGCTCGACGCATTTCCTTAAGCTTTTAACTTGTGCCGACGTCAATGCCGTCGGCGGGTCGCTGAGGGCGTGCTCACGTTGAGGTATTTCAACCGTGTCGCCAAAATCCAACGGCATGTCCTTTTTGCAATCGAAGATGTCTGTGGCATCGAGCGCATTTACGGACAAAAACTCCTGTTTGTCGGGTTCCTGTTTACTCGAACGGATAATACGGATGGAAGATGGATCCGGGAAAAGTAACTGGCCTCCACCTACAGCGAAATGCCGGGCCAATAACTCAAAGAGGGTGAATCGATTGAATCCATTGGTATCTGCTTGAAGCGAGAGGCTTGGGACTCGTAATCCATCGCGGGTAAGGCGGACGGTTTTGAAATCGGGCAACTGCTCGCGGCCGCCGTGCTCTTCGAGCAACTTCACCGCTTTGGCTTGTTGCGAGTTCAAGACAGGTGCGCCGCTGCCCCCAATCTGAGATTGGTTGTTTTGTTGCACTCGCGACAAGAGCATCCCGAGCGGAGTCATTCCTAGTTCAGTCTGTGCGTTGACTTTGGCGCCGGAACCGAGAAGGAGGCTGATCACTTTCGAACTATCAAAGTTACTGGCAGCTTCCGCCGCATTATGCAGAGGCGTACGACCGGATTGATCCCTGTGATCAACGTCCGCACCCGCCACGAGGAGGGCTTTGACCAATTCGGTATCATTAGCCCGAACGGCGTTAAACAATGGGGTTTCCCTGGGACGATTCATGATGTTCGGCTTGCCGCCATGTTTCAACAGGAGGGCCATTAGATCTTTCCGCTCCCGCGAGGCGGCGAAATGGAGAGCTGTGTCTCCATTGCTATCAATTTGATTGGGATCAGCACCATGAACCAAAAGCAGTTCCGCGATCGTTGGGTAATTCCGAATGACGGCGAATTCCAAAGGTGTCCCGGTCAACTGCTCGTTTCCCATGGGAACTCGGTAATCCGTTGATACATTTGGATCCGCACCTTTGGCCAGCAGGGCCTCCACTATTCCTTTGAAACCGCTGGCGACCGCAAAATGCAGCGGAGTAAATCCCCTAAAAGAACGCGCGTTTGGATTGACTCCAGCTGTTAGCAAGCTTTCCACGATTGGTTTGTAAGCTCTTTCAGCTGCCAGATGTAAGAGCATTTTTCCTCCGTGTCCTGAAGGGTCCGGGTTAGGCCCCCGGTCATTCACGTCCGCACCTGCCTTGATCAATAGATCTACAACTTCCTTTTGATTGCCATCCACCGCCGCGTAAAGAGGCGTTCTGCCACTGGAATCTTTCACATTGACGTTTGCCGAGTTCGTTAAAAGAAATTCCACTACTGCGATTTGGCCTTGCGAGGCTGCCTTATGCAAAGGGGTCGAGCCCGTCTGGGGATCTCCTGCATTGATCAGGTCGGGACTCTCCGCGAAAGCTCGCTTTAGACGCTCGATCTCCTTCATTTCCTCCATTTTCCTTTCAGCCTTTGCGTCCGCCGTGGAATGAACGTTCTGGCTTATCGGGACGGACGCGGAACCGACGTAACTCTGACTCAAATTCGTATACGCAGCCTGATCGGAAAACTCGCGCAGAATGCGCTGATATTGGAGGTTGGCTTCGTTGGTTCTGCCGAGTTTTCGATACACCTCGCCCAAGCGAAAAATGGCGGTGGCTGCAAGGCTCCGAGAGCTGTCGAAGTTGCCTATGGCGGACTCGTAAGCCCGGATGGCAGCATCAAAATTATGATTGGCTTCTTCTTCGAAAAGTCCCTTTTGGACGGAGGCCGCCAGGTCATTGGTAGCCGCCTGAATACTTAACGAACCCAATGTCATTACCAGTAAGATCAATTTTTTTTGCATAATACCTTTCTATGAAAATGGCGGCGTGGAGTTGTCACACATTTGCAAATTCAAGTTGAGGGCAGCTCCAGTTTGTAGCCTACCCCGTGCACGGTTTTGATCCAACGAGGCTGGTCTGGATCCGTTTCCAGTTTGCCGCGCAATGTGGCAATGTGATTGTCCACCGTTCGAGTCGTTGGGAAGGCAGTATAACCCCAAACGATATCGAGGAATCGTTCGCGAGAGACCGGTTCACCGGGGTTTTCGGCCATGAGCCGCAGCATGGCAAATTCCCGAGAGGTGACATGTATCGCTTTGCGCCCGCGGGAGGCGGTTTGTTTCACCAAATCGAGTTCAATACTTCCTAACCGCAAGGTGGTCTGCCCTTTGTGGTCGCGCTCGTGACGCCGCAAGAGCGCGCGAACCCGCGCCAGAAGTTCCTCGGTGCTGAAAGGCTTTACGAGGTAATCGTCCGCCCCGCAGTCCAGGCCGGTCACGCGATCTTCGACCAATCCTTTGGCAGTGAGCATGAGGATAGGCACGGCAACAGAAAGCCGGCGGAGTTCCGAGCAGACTTCAAAGCCATCGAGCCTTGGCATCATGATGTCCAGCAAGATCAGGTCAGGTTTCTCTTTAATGGCCCGTTCGAGGCCGGCCTGGCCATCTGCTGACGTGAGGACGCGATATCCCTCGGCTTGCAGTACATCTGCCAGAGCCGTGCGCATGGGCAATTCATCTTCGATGATCAGGAGGCGCGACATGGTAAATGAATGGTGAACCGACTGCCTTCGCCTGGGGCGCTGCGCACCACGATTTTTCCTGAGTGCGCCTCGACAATGTGTTTGACGATACTTAAGCCGATGCCGACGCCGGCCGTTTCGCGCCGCAGTTCGGAGCCGAGACGATAAAAGCGCTCAAAAATCTTTTCGTGCTCCTCGGTCGGAATACCCGGACCCTCATCCTCAACCCAGAGCACGAGATAATAAGTAGTGTCGGATGGTTGAGCCGAGTTTTGCTGCGAAAACGCGAACCCAATTGTGGCCTTTTGGTTTTTTGGCGAGTGCTTGATGGCATTATCGATGAGATTCACCAAGGCTTGCTGCACCGCCCGGCCGTCCAACAAGGGCTGAGGACCAGGTGAAGCTTCCAAGGCCGGCAACTTCAATTCCAGAGTGACCTGTTTTTCGGCCGCGTATGGTTCCATGAGTTGACAGGTTTGGGTGACGAGAGCGGTGACATCGGTGGGCTCGAATTCATATTGTTTGCGGCCTTGCTCGATCCGGGAGAAATCTAGGACATTCTCAATGAGCGAGGAAAGCCGGCGACATTCCTGTCCGATGAACCGGAAGTATTCATTCTGTTTTTGCGGTTCGGAAATTTTGCCGCGCTCAAGGCTCTCGGCCAGAAGCCGCACCGAGGCTATGGGGGCGCGGAGTTCATGGGAGACGCTGGAAACAAAATTACTCTTCAAGGAGTTGAGCTGGAGTTGGCGATGGAACGCTCGCCAGGCGGCGAACAATCCTACCAGCGCGCCGATAAAAGAAACCGTGATGAGAGAACCGAACCAGAAAGTTCGCGCGCTCTGATATTTAAATAAAGCACTGGGATTCACGAGGAACAGATTTATACGCAACGTTTCGACTCCCAACTTCATTTGAGCGGCCGAAGCGAGAATGTTGGTGGGTGGTTTATCCCGGTGTTGCCCGCGCACATTCTCTCCCTTTCCCGCGTAAGCGACTTCGCGCCATTGGCGCAGGCCCTTACTCGGCGGCTTCAGACCCTGACCGGCAATCTGGAGACCTATACCGAGGTAGTCCGGAATTTGAACTGAGCGTTGGATGGCTATATCAAATCGATTCGCGAGGTCTTTTTCTCCAAAACATTGGAACAAGCGGTAATCTTTAGGCCACTCGCTCTCTAAAGGCCCAGAAAGGACGGGACCCAAAAGGAATACGTTTTTAAGGCTAGACTTCCGGAGGTTTGGTATGCGCCAAGGAGATTCTGTGATCCGATTCTTTTCGTTTGCGACTATAAGCCACCGCGATTCCGCAGCGGCGATATTGGTTCTCATTTGCCTGGTCGGGAGGTCGTCCGGTGAATAATCGAGCCAAAACACCGGGCCTTGTGGCGGTTCGGTGGAGTGCAATGCAGCGAAGGTTGCCTGATGCAGACTCCTCCCCATTTCATGTTTTGTCCAAATTTGCTGCCACTTTTCGAGCTCGTTTTGATCATCAGAAGTGGCGGCGTGTTGTCGCACGGTTTCCAACAACAATGGCGTCAGGAGCGTCGGTTCATTAACGGCATTTGAGCAGAACATTGAAATGGGGCGATTACCATCAAGTAAGTTCGTGCTGGAACCGAGTTCGATTAACTTTAATTCTGCGAGCAGGGCGAGCGGCAAACCGGCTTCGCTGCGCGCACCTCGAAACTCGCGGGCTACCATTGCAAAATGCCGCGCGGCATCTCCGGGCTGCGTCTGTTTGGTGAGCAAAACTCCCAGACTGTACTCGGCCTGTGCGATGAAGTTATTGGGAGGTTTCGAATCCAGGAATTCGCGGTAAGACTGCATGGCAGAAGTCTGATCGCCAGTTTCGCATTCCAACTGCCGAGCTCTGCTCCAAAGTTGTTTTTGCAGCGTGGAAAGACGCTCCGTATCCAGCGGCTGAGGTACTGGAGTGGATTGAACTGGAGGTGGGTAAATCAGGTCTCCGTTCTCATTCAATTCGAACACGTTGCCAGAAGCACTGGTAATGTTGGTATCAACCAGTTCATTCCAAAGCACCGGCAGAAGCTGATCAGCAATCGATTGGGCGCGTTCGGACGCTTCCTGCTGCGCCAGCTTTTTATCCTGCCGGAGCGCGACCAGTCCGACTGCAGAGAGAACCAGGAGAGGCAAGACGAGCAACAATCCTTGCCAAAAGAAGGTTGGATTCGGCTTCGTAATTAATTTCTTCTCACCCATGAACCCCGGTTATTTATTAATAGGCAGTCTACGTCATTTGGTGGAGCAGGAATGTCATGGTTTTGTAAAATCGTAAATTTGAGTGGCCGAGGGAATAGAGTGCCTATTACGCTGAGGTTGGCACGAACGAAGTCAACTTTCAGCGTCCAGAATGGGAGTGTTGCCCTTTCAGGGCAACTTAATTTCGGGATTTATGTTTACCCAGGGCGGCGCTCGATGCTCGCTTTGCCTTTGGGCTGTGGAGTGGTTGCGCCGCTGGCGCGCCGATAATGAGAATGGGAGCGATGGCTCTGTCATTTTTTCTGGACAGGTGGAGTGGGGTGAATTAGGGAACACGTGCATGAATGCTTCGATGCCGCGGCCTCAGAGGAATCAGAGTGTTTGGTTAAGCACAGGGGTTTGGCTATCTGCATTTCTCAGCCCGACAGTTTATTTTCTGCTGCTGCTGCTTGCCGCCAGATTTAGGATCCAAGTGCCGCAGGCGTTTGTTTGGTCGCTGTTTTTTCTCGTGCCCCTATTTGCACTGCTGATTTGCGGGTGGGTGGTTTGGGCGAGCAACAAAACAATCGCTCACAAGATTGGCTGGATCTTTTTCACGCTGGTAGCGATTTCGGTCCAGTTCGCCGTCCTGTTGGTAATTCTACGCGCGATTCTGGTGACCATGATTGGATATGCGCAGTGACCAGAAGCCGTTGGGCAGCCACCAGTTCTTACAAATTACCAAGTTCTTCGCACCCGGAAAAATTCATTTTCAGCATTGGGCAAATGCACAGTGAGCGTGTTTAAACCAGCGGTTGGCGCATTGGTTACCCATTGCCAGAACGCAGTGCCGCCCCGAGAAACGGTTCTTTCAAGGAGCGTGTCTGAGGTAGAAACCGGCCAGGAGAGGGTCAGGCCGTCCTCATTGCGAACAATATCCAAAGTGATCGGGGCGCCGACGACGATGATGCCGGCATCGACAGCATTCGCCGAAGAAGCACGACCGGTAACGGTCCAAACATACAAACCCGGCGCCGTGTAGGCGTGAGCTGGGGCGTGTTCTGCGGAGTGTGGCGTGCCGTCACCGAAATCCCAATCGCAGGTGACTGGGGCGGTTGTGTTGGTGACGAAAGGAATGGCTCGGAAGGCGACCGGCCAACCAGCAGGATAAGACGGAGGAACCCGGGCGACGATTCCCATGGTGATTGGACCCTGCGCGACCGAAACAGTTCCGGTGGCTAGATCGGAATTCTTATATCCATCATAGGCTGCGAAAGTGAATGTATCACCGCCGACAAAGCCCGGGTCGGGAAAGTAAGTAGCGAGATTATTCGAAAGGCCGACACTGCCGTGTGCTGGTTGGGAGATGAGGGAGAGAGTTGCTCCCGTGCCGCTCACGCGCAAGAGCAGGGTCACTGCCTTATCGTTAGTTGTATTCGTGGACACGTTACTGGCCACAGGTTTCAACCGAGTGTTCAGGCTGTCATTGCCGGGACCGTTGTGACAGTTATAGCAGCCAATCGTGGCACCACGAAACGTATGCAGGGTGACAGAGCCCGCGTCAAAATTTGCGGTCAGAGTGCGTTCGGCCTGGGCGCGGGAAAGGACGGTGCCGCGGTAGTCCACACCATGACAAGGTTGACAGGCGGTGACGCCACCCGGGAGAGAACCGATGATATCGCCATGTTTGGTTACGCCGCCGGAACCGCTTACCCATCCCTGGCCGAGCGCGTGCATTCCGTGGGGACCTCGATTGGCGGTATTTGGCATGGTTGTATGGCAAGTGGCACATTCGATTAAGACGCCGGCGTGCGCTTGCAGCGAAGTGTTGCGTACGTTGTCGTTGCCGTGAGTGCTCGGAAATTCAGCGTGAGTGGATCCGTGGCAGGCTTCACATTGCAAACCGCCGTGCCCGGCAGAAAAGCGGAAGAGGGAAATGCCGGTTGCGGGGATGTTCGGCTGTGTGGCAAAAGTTTGATCCACGGCCGCGCGCACAGTTCCATTGGTATCGGTGAAGGCGGAGGTATAGCGGATTTGGCCGTTGTTGTGCGTGGCGGTGCCGGAATGACAGCTCTGGCAATTTGGTTCCATGAACCAGCCGATGCGATTGGCCGAGCCTACCTGGCTCATGCGGCCATGGCAGCTTTGGCATTGCATTTCCATCGAGCCATCGGCGGCGACAGCGCGGCCCATTGCGCCGCGAAGGCAACGGGTGGCGGAACCCGGGTGACAACGATAACAGGCAGCACGGTTCGCGGAATCGTCCAGGGAAACGTTGATGGCAGGATCCAAGACGTGCGCATGGAAGGAATGAACCGAAGCGGTTAGAGGTGGGATCGTTTCGTAACTTGGCGCGCCCAGCGCTTCGGAGGCATGGCAAGCCGCGCAGAGGACTGGCTTGCCATCCGCGATGACCCCGAGATAAAGGCCGGCGGGATTGAAACCGCGCGCGGCAAGAGCGCTCGAGTAAAGCTCAGCATGATTGGCGAACTGTCTTTCATCGTGAAGCCGCAGAATATTGAGCCGAAAATCGCGTTCGACAATTCCGTTCCAGACCCAGCCAGCCTGTGGTTGCGCCGAGCCCGGCGTGCCGGATGCGTGGCAAGCGCGACAATCCATCTCATCGGACACCGGCAAAACGATGTCGTTCGTCGCAATGGGCTGGTTAGCTGCATTCCGCGCGATGAGACGCATCATGGGATACGGATTGGGCCGATGGGCATCGTCGTACGGTGAAATGGGAATGCCTTCGGCGCGGAACCAATTCACGGCGGTGGCGACACCGGCGGCCGGGTGGTTGGTCTGTTCGAACAACATCGATTGAGGCGTATTGTTTGTGCCGGGCATGGGCCAACCGGCCAAGCCAGCCTCATTCGTCAAAGCCGGGCCATAGAGCGCGGTGGCATAGGAATAGTAATTGCCTTTGCCCATGGCAGTGGAATTGAACGAGCCGCTCGGGTCGGCAACGGCTTCGTAGGTTACTTTGAAGCCGGCGCCGTTGGTTATTAGCGCGCCATTAACGATGAGTTGGGCTTCAATGGTGTTGTAAGGCGGCAGCACGCTAAAAACCGAGTAATCGCTATCCATGCAATGCATGCCGAGATTGTTCCAGCCAACGAGTTGCGCGGTCGCGGCGCGCAGCACGGGTTGCGTGCCCGTCGAAAGAAATGACAATACGATGCAAAGAGCGGTAAACTTTCTCCAGTTCATGTGAAACCTTTCCATGCCGAATCTGATTTTAACGCCTTGGGTTTTTTGGCGAATCAGCACGACTAATTATTTACCCAAAGAAAACCTTTTACTGCAGTTTCGGTTATCTGTTGAATTCACGATTTGGTCAATTGATATTCCATTACTTTTTTTGGGAAGTTCAGCGCAAACAATGGCCAGTCTATTCCGATGTTTTTTTTCGGGGCGAGCGTTGAGAAAAGCAACGGCCTGAACATGATTGGGTATGCTCAGTGAGTAGAGTTATTTTTAAGGTGCTCCAGGAGGGGAGTGTTGCCCTTTGAGGGCAAATGAATTTCGGGATTTATGTTTACCCAGGGCGGCGCTCGATGCTCGCTTTGCCCCGGGCTAAGGAGTGACTGCGCCTTTGGCGCGCGGGAAAATGAGATTTGGAGGCGGACCAACTCTTTCAGTCAACCCTGGTACGAAACCCCTAAAAAGAGCCTACTCTGCGGGACAGTTGAATAAAGAGAGCAGAATGCAAAATCAAGTTATGGGTCGATGGATTCGGGCGTAATAGAGTATTCTATCGGCACGAATCAGAGTCTCGTTACCTCGCCTTTTACAATTGAATCCTAGGCCGATGTGGCCCGGGCATTGACGATGTTGCGCTCGAACTCGAGCCTCGTCTTCTACAATTCAGGACATTCAGGAGAGGCCGGATAGTTCGCCGGTGCTGTCAGAGAAACGGTCGACGGGGGTGCCCATGCGGTTGAGCATGGAGCAGTAGAGATTGCAGAGGGGAGTGTTCTTTTCGTAAACGAGATGGCGGCCGCTTCGGATAGTGCCGCCGCAGCAGCCGGCGAGGAGGAGTGGGAGGTTGTGCGGGTCATGGGCATTGCCATCGCGCATGCCGGCACCAAATAAAATCATGGAGTTGTCGAGCAGGGTGCTTTCGCCTTCGCGGATGGAATCCATTTTTCCGAGCATGTAGGCGAGTTGGGAGACGTGCCAGGTATTGATGAGCCGATATTGGGCGAGTTTTTCTTCTTTGTTTTCGTGGTGGGAAAGTTCGTGGTGACCGCCTTTGACGCCTTCAAGGAAGGAGAAATTTTTGCCGCTAACGGCATTGCCAAACATGAAGGTGCTGATGCGGGTGGAGTCGCTCCAGAAGGCGAGCACCATTAAGTCGAGCATGAGGCGGACGTGTTCGGTGTGGTTGCCCGAGCGTTCACTGGCCTGGGCGGGATCCGCGTAGTAATCCTTAATGCGCTTGCCAAGCTTATCAATTTCGCGGCGGACCTGAGGGTCGACGCTGTATTCATCGGCTTTGCGTTTGGCGTCGAATTCAATCCGACGTTCCACGGCGCGGACTGCTTCCAGGTATTCGGAAACTTTGGCCTGATCGGCTTTGCCGACTTTTGCGCTTAATCGTTTGGCATCCTCCATGACGAGGTCCACGACACTCCGGGAGGCTGCTCCCGCGCTGTTCGCAGGATCGGACGTGCGAAACAAACGGTCGAAAGCGAGTTGGGGATCAATTTCCTTGGCCACGGGAGTGGTGGGCGAATTCCAGGCGATATGCGCGCCGTATAACCGGGTGTATCCGACATTGGTATCGACCCCGGTCGTGACCGGTTCGATTCCCAGTTCCAGGGAGGGCAGGGGCGTGAGATTGCCGATGTGTTGCGCGGCGACCTGGTCCATGGAGATGGCGCCGCAACGGAGATCGCTGCCGGTGGTGCGGGTGATGGTGGTGCCGGTGAGGAAGGCGGCGGTTTTGACGTAATGCCCATCACCGGTATCGGTAGCGGCATTCATCAACTGGGTGAGGACGAGGACCTTTTTCTTTACCGCCTGGAGCGGCTCAAGAATGGGGGAAAGTTCGAAATCTGCGCCTTCGGTTTTGGGCGTCCACGCGTGGGGATTGACGCCATTGGGCATGTAAAGGACGGCCATGCGCACGGGGCTTTTGCGGAGAGGAGCGTTGCCGAGGGCTTTGACCGGACCCATGGCATCAAGGACGGGCAGACTTAACATTGCACCCATGCCCTTGAGCATGGTTCTCCGGGAAATTTGCCAGTTTTTCATGTTAACTCAGTTGGCTGCCGTTTCATTAGTCGCCTCATTTTGCCGGTATTGAAAGGGAAAGCTGCGGACAATTTCGCTGAGCAGCACGGAACTGCGATAATTATTTTGAGCAAGAGCCTGCACAATTTTTTTCACCGCGGGGACGTCGTAGTACTCTAGGCCGCGGCCGAGGGCATAAGCGAGCATTTTCTCGACCAGATTGCGCGCAAACTCATCCTTACGCTTGAGTAAAACCAGCTTCAATTGACCCGGCCCTTCAAAAGCATCGCCGCCGGGAAGGACGCCTGAGGCATCGATCGGCTGGTCCGCAATTTTCTCCCGCCAACGACCGATGGCATCATAATTTTCCAGGCCAAACCCGAGCGGATCCATGCGTTGATGGCAGGAAGCGCATTCGGGATCTTTGCGGTGCTGCTCCAGGCGTTTGCGCAGGCTGAGGCCGTCCACGGGCGAATCGTCCTGCGGGAGGCTCTTGACCTGGGGCGGCGGCGGAGGCGGCGGGCTGCCGAGAATCTCCTCGAGGATCCATTTACCGCGCAACACAGGACTGGTGCGAAGCGGGTAGGAGGTGAGGGTCAAAACCGCGGCCATACTGAGAACGCCACCACGGCGGTCATCCGGCAGTTTCACTTTTCTGGGCTCGCTGCCTTCCACGCCGCTGATGCCGTAATGTTTGGCCAAATCCGCATTCAAGAAGGTGTAATCGGCTGCAAGGAAATCCAAAACGCTTTTGTCCTCGCGCAATACGGAATCAAAAAATTGGACCACCTCCATCCGCATGGCATCGCGCAGCGCCGGGGTGAAGCTGGGAAATTTTCCGGCATCGGGCTGAGCGGTATTGCTTAATTCACGCACGCGCAACCATTGGAGAGCAAAATTCTCGACGAAGATCTGGGATTTCTGGTCGCGGAGCATTCGGTGCACCTGGCGGACGAGAACCTGAGGCTCATGCAACCGCTTTTCTCCGGCGACCTGGAAAAGTTCCTCATCCGGCATGGAGGACCAAAGAAAGTAGGAGAGGCGGCTGGCCAATTCGTAATCGGTAATCAGGTAAGGTTCGGAACGGTTCTGGCGCTGCTCGGCGCGGAAAAGGAAATTGGGCGAAACGAGGATGCCGATTACGACAGTTTTGACGGCGTCCTCGTAGCTGCGGCCTTCAGCGCGCTCGCGCTCGTAAACGGTCAGCAACCGGCTGAGCTCGTCAGCATCCACCGGGCGTCGGAAAGCGCGCGTGGCAAAATGGGCAATGTTTTTGCGAGCGAGGGAATGCTCGAAAGTGAATGCGCTTTTTTTGGTAGAGAAAATTTTCTCCGGACTGGCCTCGTTTACCACATCGCGCGCGGCCTCGAGATAACGTTCCATGAGGATCGGTGGAATGAACAGCGTGTCGGCATTGTTATCGAATCCGCCGCCGCCTCCGCCTTCGGTGGGGAACTTGTCAGCCGGCCGGGAATTGACGCCGAAGAGGTCGCGCATGGTGCAGTTGTATTCCGTGCGGCTAAGGCGATGGATGGTGACGCGGCCGGGGTTCGGGGGAAACTTTCCTTCATCCAAGTTTTGCAGGGTTTGCCCGACCCAGGTGAGGAGGCGAGCGCGTTCCTCGGGGCTGGGCTGAGGCTTACCTTCCGGTGGCATTTCCTTTTCTTTTACTTTCTGAAGGACCTGCTGCCAGACCTTTGGCTCTTTGAAAATGGAAACTGTATTGGTGAAGTGGACCAGGTTAATGCCGCCTTTGGGCTTCTTTTCGCCATGACATTTTACGCAGTACTGGCCAACCAACGGACGAATTTCGGTGTCGAATGAATCGGCGGCCGGCACCAGCAAGGGTGCGAACGCGAAGAGCGCCAGGGCGAACATGAATGTGCTTCTGCGACGCTTCGGCATGCGCTAAGAACGAGTATGGCTGCGGTTCGGATTCACGAGCTGAGTCGGCGACATTCAAGGGATGTACCTTCTGCCGCTGATACTGCTGAATTTACTCACGGGTTGGTATGGCAGCAAGCCAGCAATCCAATAGGCGAGTGGGTACAGGGAAACACGCCGGTTTTTGGCCGGCGTGTTTTTGTTGAGTTTACCAATTAGCTGGGCTTTGCGCCTACATGCGCACCGGTTTGACCGCGCAACATGATGCCGAGAAGGCCATCGACCATTCCCGGATTATTGGTTGCGCCAGAGACCGCCACATCCGGCACGATGCGAACGTTGCGTTCACCGACGATTTGCATGAGTTGCATGACGGTATACGCCTGCGAGCCGAGCGATTCGACACCCGCGCGGTAGGCTTCGGCTTTGGCATTGCCGGTTGCGCGAATGGCTTCGGCTTCACCGAGGGCCTGCAGGCGCACTGCTTCGGCATCGCCGGTGGCTTGCTTGATGTGAGCATTGGCATGGAGTTCGGCGATGCTCACGCCCTGTTCGGCGCCCACGACCTGTTGTTGGATGTCCGCGAGGGAGGTTTGCCGGACCAATTGCTGGCGCTGTTTTTGCGCGGCTTCCTGGACCTCGTAGGTTTTACGTTGTTCCTCGGCAATTTTGCGATCCGTTTGGGTCTGCATCAATTGCGCCGGGGGATTGATATCGCCGATGAGCGTATCAATGGCCTGAACGTCATAGGCGCCAATGGCCTCGCGGATGTGCTCGGCTGCTTCCACCTGCCGCTGGCTGCGCGCGCTCAGGAAATCAAGCACGGTGTAGTCCTGCGCGGAATTGCGGAAGTAATTGCCGACGATTGGTTGGAGCACGTGGTCCACCAGATTTTGCATGGAGCCCACGCGTGAGATGACTTTGGGTGCGTCGAGCGCGCCGACGTGGATGATTTGCGAAACATCCAGATTGAAGGCGAAGCCGTCGCGCGAGCGCACGGTAATCGATGATAATTTGGCATCGTAATTATGGGACTCGGTGCGAGTGGCCCAGTTCAGCACGATATTCGTGGTGGGCACCAACTCGACCTTCATGACGCGGGTGTTCAAAGGGTGTTTACCCGGATACAAGGGGGAAACCCAGACACCTTTGTGTCCGACGTTCACGAGATCGCCATGCTTGAAGTCCAGGCCGCTGACGTCCTCGTGTGCTTTGCCAACGAAGGAGATGACCACGCCCACATAACCGATGGGGATGTGGACCATGGGCACTTGCTCCACCTGAACAAACCACGGGTTCATGTTCCAACTGCCGGAGAGAATAATTTGCTCCTGCAGTCCGCGCCGGCCGCCGCCATCGAGGAAACCCTGCGCGTTCTGGAAGTTATCGTGGCCCGGAATGATGGGGCCGGCGATTTCACCGCCTTCGATAGGGCGGCCATCCAGGGTCGTGGCGATGCCGACCATGTCCGGTTCGACTCGTTGCAATTGTAATTGCACCGGGCTCATGCCGTGGTCCGAGGCATTGTACGAAGTAATGATACTGAACAACGCCGTGTTGATACGATACGTTCCGGCCGTCAGGATTCCAAGTTGGCGACCTTTCTCGCCGCCGTTGACCAGGAACTTGCGGGCGTCCTGAAAATTATCGCAAGGGACCACCTTCGCCAGGATGCGTTCCGAAGGAATCGAATCGCCATCGGCAGCGAGCACCAGGGCAATTTCGCCCTGAGGGACGACGGTGACGGGCATTTTCAGGATGCGGTATTGCCAACGGAAGTATCCGAAGTGCAATCCTGGGGCCAGCGTGTCCGCCTGCTTTCCAGCACATTGGGATCCTAAGCTTAGAATTCCACGTGGACAAGTTGTCGCG
>JADMIO010828177.1_pt1 | contig 82815 bp, 90 predicted proteins | sample 8958161 | NCBI WGS metagenome assembly JADMIO01 (sample SAMN16585339, study PRJNA669376) | soil metagenome | isolation source: Crop rotation soil | place: USA: Cullars Rotation, Alabama | collected 2011
GCGACAACTTGTCCACGTGGAATTCTAAGCTTAGGATCCCAATGTGCTGGAAAGATTATCACGACTTATATTGCCCGCTTTGGCCAGGAACATCGCGTAAACCTGATTGCACATATAGATCCGACACGTGTTGCGGTACAAGATCGATTGCATGCAATACAAAGAGGTTTTATGGCCAAAGGATTCAGTCCTGATGTAGCTTTACAAAAAGCCTATAAGATTTTGGATGCGGGTATTACCAAACAGGCGACAGTCTTGTCTTACATGGATATTTTCCTTTATCTTGGATTGCTTTTCCTTTTCTGCATACCATTTATTTTATTGGTTAAAAAAGGAAAAACTAAAGTCGATGTAAGCGAGGCCATGCATTAATAGGCTAATATACAAGTTATTAACAATTTGTTCTTTTTTAAGAAAATGTTTCTTAAATTTGGTTTTAAGCGATTCAACACTACGAACTTAAACTCAGAAACCATGGGACTTTTTGGTAATAGTCAGAAGAAAATCATTGAGGAACTTCACAAGAAAAGTGAAGACCATCACAAGGAAATCAGCAGGGAAATTGAGGATTTACTCGATGATTTGAAAACCGAATACGATGAAAATCAGGAAGTTGTAAGTGAATTTGCTTCTTTTGCCAATGAGCTCAAATCAAAATTGAGCCCGGAAGATGCCAAAAAACTATTGGACTTTTCCTCAAAATTTGACAAAGTAAAACGCTGCGCAAGAAAAGGCGTAGATGCCATGCGGGAATTAGCACGCGATCAACGCAAACTTACAGTGGAAACCCGAATGGAATATGAAGAATATTATTCTATGAAATAAAAGAAAGAGCCCCGATAAATTGGGGCTCTTTCTATTTTTTAAGCGCCTATTTTGCTCTAAACAAAGCCCTTAGAAAACAGAAAAGTTAAAAAAAACAAAAAAAAATTATTTTATTTAATAATTTTTACCTTACATTTGAATTTGTATCCCCACCCAGTTACTATAAGATTAATACCACACAAGCTCTTAAGTAACGTAGATTTTTAAGAAATCTATTTTTAATTTTAATCCATTTAGAGTGCCTATGCCGTAGTTAAGAATAAAAAAATAAGCCATTACAATGTAATGGCTCATATGATGCTAAATAAAACAATCTCTCACAAAAGTTTAATTTAACCTTATCAAAATTATGAAATGTATTTTAAAAAATGCTTTAAAATTTCTATTTATTTATATATTACTAGTTACCTCATCCTGCGAAAAAGATTTATATGAAACTAAATCAGATTTAAAAAATATAAGATTTAAGACCATGAGTTTGAGCCAAGTTAGAAGGATAAGTCCAAAATCAGCGAAAGCACTCCTTGATGCCAATATTAAGGTTTCCGATAATGGCTATGGATTATCAAAAGAAATATTTGGCTATGAGATTGACACCACAAAAATCGAATATATAATAAAAGAGGATGGTTACCAATCCTTTACCTTTTCCGTAAAGGCTGAAATTGGAGAGAGCATGTTAAAAAATATAGTTGTTTCTACATTCCCCGATAACAGGGTTGAAGTTGTTTTAGCAAAATACAATCTAAATAAGATAATTGGGGAAATTGAAGATGAAAAAATGCTTAAGGAAGCAATAGTAAGCTCAAAGATATACCGTTTCTCTCAATACGGGAATAAATTTAGTGGTTTCACCTGCATAGATGTTGGGTATTTTATCGAGTTAGAAAAGTGTGAAGGTGAATTAGTAACTCCCGAAGAAAGGCCCGACTGTTTTAACAGCGATGGCAGCAAAGCTACTAAAGAAGTATTCGTTTTGTTGGCTTCAGGCTGTATCAACGGCGGTGGAATTGATTCTGGCGGTACTCCAACCGATAACGACGGAAACCCTGACCCGCCTAGTTCTGGCTCAGGTGGCGAAGAACTTGAAGAGCCAAATGATATCTATCCTACAAATCCATCTGAAGACCAATTAAATAATGATCCCCGCGTATTGACATCTCCGGTACTTGATAACTTTGATGCCGGACTGGCCTACAATAAGGCAAGGATAATTGAAGAACTGATGAATGGCGACCTTGGTCCGGTTCACTTTAGCGATCTGATTACCTTGAGGAACAGGGCCGATGAAATAATCAACTACCTGCATTCTGATAATTCCACGGATTCAATACACTTCATCCAGCAATTGATGATAAATATGCTTGAGAATCCAGCTCTGAAATTTGACATAACAAGATCTTCAAAATCCCCAATGAACATCGATTTGAGCAAAGTGCAGGATACAAGCGCTGTTGCAAAAAGATTAAGATGTATTTATGACAAGCTTACACAGTCAGAACATTTTAAGAATTTATTTATTAATACTTTTGGGCCTTCTGAAAGATTCAATGCTCAGATAGAATTGGTCGACGATTTGCCTAATGGAGCCACTGGAAACTGTCAGTTAGTAACAAGAACGGAAAATGGTGTAACAAAATATTACAATATAATTAAAATCAAAAAATCAATCCTTACACAAGGGAACTCAAATGAGCAATCAAATTTTGAAGCTGCTACAACAATAATTCATGAGTTTATGCATGCTTATTTAAACATAAAAAAGATTAATTGCAATAATGGCGCTACAATTCCATATTTGAATAATTTAAAGCTAGGAGAACTCATTTCGGTTTTTTACCAAAATTTCACTTGCCAGCCGGATGCTAATGGAAGTCCACAAAGCCAACATGAGTTCATATATAATTACATGATACCAACATTCCAGAATATATTTAATGATATCCGGGATATTTTAGTCCCACCGAACCATGTAACAGCTGCAGAGCAAATAGTTTTGGAAAATCCTGATCTAGTAATTACTGAGAATTGGAATTGGAATAATTATTACAAATACATTTCATTAAATGGTTTACATAATTGTCAATCTTTTATTAGTGATATAGCGAATGTCCCTTCTCAAAATTTTTTATTTAATGCATATAATAGCCATAGTAGCTATTTCTCTAAAAATTGCGACTAAATATGAAAAAAACAATTATTATAATTTTCATCTTCACGGCAGGCAATATTTATTGCCAATCGTTCTCAAAGGATACTATTTATGTCAGCTTTCGACAAGATAAGGATTGTAGTTGCAGTAGGTTGCTTGACGGGAAAAAATCCGACACTTTTTTTGTGAAAAATGAATATGACAGCATCGAATTCATCAAAAACAAACTGACAAAAAATATTTCTTTACGAAAAAGTCAATTAGATAAAAAAAACAAGCCTATGGGCATTTGTGACTTAATGGATTTAGAAATCAATGATTTCCTAAAGCTTGCAGAAACAAAACAAGTATTCATACTTGTAGATAAAAATGAAAATTATGAAGCGATAGGAATTAATGAAATTGTTTATCATGAAAGACCTCAGGATTAGGATGAATTTATGTGTCCTAAAAAGGATATTTATTTTTTATTTGATTTGCGTCAATAGCTTTGCATTATATTGTCAAAATTTGGAAAACATCCAAAACCAGGGAATCATTTATATTTTCTTTGATGGAAAAAGCAAATAGGATTTCTTTTTATTCCGATAATTATCTGACTTTTGACGACCGTGATAATGGGAAAAAAGCCGATGTAAGGATAGTTGGTTCAAAATCTATCGAAAATAACCGAAATCAGATTTTAAATCTTGGCTTTTTTATCAAAAACGGTTTTAGTGAAACTTATTATAAGATTTATAAAAAACATGTTTATATCATCGAGCCTTTTGAACAAGGCGAAAAATATAGCTTAAGGGAAGTAACAATCAATAGCAGTTATCATCAGGAATGATAATTTAGTAAAATAAAAAGCTCCCAAATTGGGAGCTTTTATCTTTGAATCTATCTCGTAAAGACTAAGGTATTTCCTTTGCTCAGATTGGCATCAAAAGCATAACCTTCATAGTTAAACCCTTTTAGATCGTCTATCGTTTTGGCATCGGTGTCAATGATATAGCGCACCATCATTCCCCTAGCCTTTTTGGCAAAAAAACTAATCATTTTTAATTTCCCGTCCTTGTAATCCTTAAATTCCGGAGTGATTACCGGAACTTTCAGTGCTTTGGTATCAACGGCACTAAAGTATTCATTGCTGGCGAGGTTAATGAACAAATCGCCTTTCTTCAATTCGCTGTTCAATGTTTTGGTAATTGTCTTTTTCCAAAACTCGTATAGGTTTTTGTTTTTTCCGATAGGCAACGAAGTTCCCATTTCCAGGCGATAGGCTTGTATCAAATCGAGTGGCTTTAACAAACCATATAAACCTGAAAGAATCCTAAGCCTGTCCTGCAAAGTTGCCAATTTATCTATCGGTAAACTATAAACATCCATACCCTGGTAAACATCGCCGTCAAAGGCATACACAGCCGGGCGTGCGTTTTCATTCGTAAATGGCGTATGCCAATCCTGATTGCGTTGCCAGTTCAAATCCGCTAATTTATCTGAGATGTCCATAAGCTGCATTAGGGCTTTTGGTTTTTTCTTTTTTAGCGTTCGCTGTATGGTTGTAGCTTGTTTTAAAAAATCGGGTTCTGAGAAAGTTTTCGTTGGTAGTTCTTTTTCAAAATCCAGAGATTTTGCTGGTGATATGACAATTTTCATGAGGTTTTATTTGAAAGCCAAAAATACAAATTCAATGTTGAAATCCATATACGGCTAAATCATTTGTTTCGATTTAGTTATCAATAAAAAACCTATTTAAAAGTTAATCTGTTAGTTTAAAAATGTTAAAATCCGTAAATTGCCAGTACTAAAACACACAACTATGCGAAAAATAATCTCCCTGTTATGCCTTGCACTGCTGTTTTCCTGCAAGAGTAAAAAACCTAATGATTCCACAGCAGTTAAACCCAACGAAAAGCCAAGCAACCTTGTAAAACCTGAAGAAGTTGAAAGCATAAAAAAAGACCGTGCTTATGATATTGGCACCCGCTTATTGGAATCCTGCAATACTTCGCGCTTCCGTGCGTTCAGTTCGGCCGAAGTTACCGACAAAGTGAGGCAGAATGCTACCAAGGAAAAGATTTCTTCCATCTGCAAAAAGATAAATCAGCGCAACGGAAGGTTTTTAGGAATCAAACTTATCGACATCACCAAAAACAAAAAAACAAACGAGCTCCTTTTCCGCTATGCCATTGACTACGAGAAAAAACTTTATAAGCGTGAATTAAACGTAACTGTAAACGCCGAAAATAAAGTCTCAGCCATTTCCACCAAAGAAGTTACCCCAAAACCAATGTAATTTTATGCTATTTAGGGAAGCAACCATAGCCGATATCCAGCAGATACAGATTGTCCGAAATTCCGTTACCGAAAATACTTTGTCAAACCCCGATTTGGTTACCGATGCCGATTGCGTCGAGTTCATTACCATAAGGGGAAAAGGATGGGTTTGCGAAATTGACACCAAAATTGTTGGTTTCGCAATTGCAGATTTGGTTGACGAAAATATCTGGGCACTGTTCCTTCATCCCGATTTTGAGGCCAAAGGCATCGGGAGAAAACTCCACGACATGATGATGGATTGGTATTTTTCTACCGGAAAGGAAAAGGCCTGGCTTGGGACTTCCCCAAAAACAAGAGCTGAAACCTTTTACAGGAAATCAGGCTGGACCGAAAACGGGATGCATGGCAAAAACGAAATTAAATTTGAAATGACAAGCCACGACTGGAAAAAGTATAAACGCAACAAAAACTAAACGACACGCCATGAATTCATTTTGGAAAAAACTCATCATAAGGACCACATTACACGAAAAGGACAAGCAGTATACCGATTATGCTTTGGCCAAAGGCTATCGCGAATTTATAATCCTTGCTAAGCGTAATATTAAGGATTTCATCCTGATTACGGCAGGTATTTTTTCGGCTACGTTTGGTTTTAAAGGGTTCTTACTGACCAACCATTTTATTGACGGTGGCGCGACTGGAATTTCATTATTGGTTTCCGCATTAACCGGCATTCCGCTTTACATTTTAATTATTTGTGTCAACGTTCCGTTTATAATTTTAGCCTATAAAATCATGGGGCAGGCTTTTGCCATCAAAACGGCTTTGGCAATTGCGGGACTTTCGCTCTGCTTGGCGACTGTTAGTTTTCCTGATGTTACAAGGGATAATTTATTGGTGGCTATTTTTGGTGGTTTTTTCCTTGGTGCAGGGATTGGGCTCGCGGTTCGTGGCGGGGCGGTGATTGACGGAACCGAAGTATTGGCCATTTTCCTGAGCAGGAAATTCGGGACTACCATTGGCGATATTATCATTGTAATCAATGTCATAATATTTTCGACTGCCGCTTATTTCCTTGGGATTGAAGTAGCGCTTTATTCGATGATTACTTATTTGGCCGCTTCCCGAACATTAGATTTTATAGTAGAAGGTATTGAGGAATATATCGGCGTAACCATTATTTCATCCAGAAGCGAAAAGATGCGTAAAATGATCATTGAAAAAATGGGACGAGGCGTAACCGTATACAGCGGCAAAAGCGGCTATGGAAAACGTGGAGAAACCAAGGAAGTAGACATTATTTATACCGTTATCACAAGGTTAGAACTTAACAAACTAAATACCGAAATCCAACGAATCGAACCAACCGCCTTTGTGGTAATGAACAGCGTCAAAGACACCAAAGGCGGCATGATAAAAAAACGACCATTAAAACATTAACAACATGAAAACAACAATTTTATATTCGATAGTTTTTGCACTGCTATTAGTAGGCTGCAAAAAAGAAACTCAGGTAAAAACAGTCCCGGTTGCTCAAGAAACAGTTCCCGTTACTGATGAAATTAAAATGGAATGCTACATTTATAATCAGAACGGAAGCGCAATTTCACTTCAGGTAGATCATTCCGAAAATGCCATTAGCGGAAGGCTGACGATTGGGCTAAAGGAAAAAGATTTGAATACCGGAATATTTGAAGGGAAAATAGAAAACAACATCCTGATTGCCGACTACAAATTCCAATCTGAAGGAACAGAAAGTACACGCCAGGTGGCAATTCAGTTCAAGGATGGCCATGCTTATATGGGTTATGGCGAAATGAATGAAGATGGAACAAAATTCAAGGATGTTTCCCAATTGAAATTTGATTCAACCATGCCACTTGATAAAACAGAATGTGCCAAATAATTTCCAAAATGACTAACCGCAAATCCGTATTTACAATCATCGCTCTATTTTTTACTTTGATCATTCAGGCTCAGGAGAAAAAAGTAGCACCTACTTCAGACGAATTATTCAATGAAATCCAGCACATGGATTCGGTAGTTTTTGACGCTTTCAACAATCGGGACATGCCCGTTTTCAAGGCTTTGTTTAGTGAGGACCTCGAATGGTTCCAGGACAATGGCGGATTGCTTTCGTATGAAACCGTATTCAAGAATTTCGATACTATGTTCCATAAAGATTACAGATTGACGCGGACATTGGTAAAAGGAAGCCTGGAAGTACATCCGATCAAGGATTACGGCGCCATTGAAATTGGCACACATGAATTCCGCCATATCGAAAACGGCAAGGAAGAAGTCGGGACTTTCAAATTCCTGATGATTTGGCACAAAAAAGAAGGCCTATGGAAAATAAGCCGGGTGGTCAGTTATGACCATTAATCCAATTTGCAGCTAAACAAGGCTGGATTTGCAACCTTAGTTGCATCCAAATTCCCTTTTCCATCATAAGCACTCCAAGGCGAATTGGCAAAGAAGTACAGCTTCTCTCCTACTATTGTTGCCAAAGCCGGCTCATTAAACTCTGGGCGGTTGTTGTCCAGGATTTTGAAGCTGCTGATTTCATTTTGCTCAACATTCAATTGGAATTGGGTAATCCTTATTGGCTTCACACCATTCTGAACCGCTATCAGGCTATTATGGTAAAAAACCAATCCGTCAATCCCTTTGGCAGAAGCATCATCTGGAAAAGCCAGCCATTTTACCGATTTTGATTTAATAGCAATCACTGCAATTCCCTTGAGGTAATCGGCAACAAAAAGTCGGTCCTGAGTGTCGTTAAACGCTAATCCCTGCAAATTAAATCCATCATTTTCAAAGGAAGCAAATTCAGCAATTTTATCATTCTCGATTTTATAAATCATTGGTTTTCCACTATCCGAAATATAAACGCTTCCTTTTTTGTCTACAATCAAATCCCCAAAAACATGGTTCCCGTCAACGGGAAAACGTTTCAAGATTTGTTTGGTTTTGATATCTACCTTGAGTACTTCTGATTTTCCTTCGAATGCTTTATCATAACCTTCCATTTCGGGCATGGCTGCTGTTGCGACCCAAAGATATTGGTTATTAAGATCTGCTTTTAACGCCATAACAGAAAACATGCTTTTGTCTTTCAGCCAATCGGTACATTTTCCTGTTTCCTGATCAAACGAAACAATTTTCCGTTTCCTGACACTTGATGCCAACCAGGTTTTGGATTTTGACAAATAGGCGAAACCTTCAGGATGCAGTTCCTTTTCGCTAAGCGTGGTAACGGGTTTGGAAGTAGCCATCACATTTGCCTGTGTTTTTTTCAATTCTATAATATTTTTAAAGCCTTGGTCCTGCTGCATCGATTTAAAATCTTCATCACTCTCAAAGGCCGTCGTATTGTCCATCAAAACCAATTTCTTCAAGGCAATCAACGCTTCTTCCGGATTATCATTCAAAGCATTGGCAGAAGCCAGATTATAAGTATAAGTCGGATGCAAAGGCCGAAGGCTGTCCAAGGTTCTGGTCAGCTTCAGGAAAGTCTTATAATCCTTGCCTTCGTAAGCTTTTATACTGGCGTTGTAAATTTCGCGCTGGGTTTGCGCATTCAAAGTTCCAAGAGTTGAAAAAATCAAAAATAATAGAAGTTGTCGTTTCATAAAATTGATTTAAAATGGTTTATGGTATGACGCATTTTAGGTAAATTTATTACAGGTGATTTTTATAAAACTAAAAAAACTGTTAAAAAATTTGCGCAACCAAAATGTTGCGCATATATTTGCAACCAATTAGTTTCATATTTAAAACTTACTAAAAATGAGAAGAGATATTTTCCAGGCCATTTCCGATCCGACCCGTAGGTCTATAATCACCCTGATTGCCTTACATGCCATGACCCCTAATGCTTTGGCGGAACATTTTCATACCAGCAGGCAGGCGGTTTCAAAGCATATTAAGATTTTGGTGGAATGTGATGTGGTAAAGGAAGAAAAGATAGGCCGTGAAATATATTATAAACTAGAAGTAGATAAAATGAAAGCAATAGATCAATGGCTCGAACAATTCAGGAAAATTTGGGAAGACAAATTCAACCAACTAGATAGCGTATTACTAACACTTAAAAACAAGAAATCATGAGTATCAACCTAACAATGGATTTTTCCGTAAACAAGGAAAATAATACCATAACAGTAAAAAAAGCTTTCGCTGCCGAATTACCGCTGGTTTGGAAAGCTTACACGGATAGTGAAATCTTAGACAAATGGTGGGCACCAAAACCCTGGAAAGCCAGGACAAAATCAATGGATTTCCGTGAAGGCGGACAATGGCTTTATGCCATGGTAGGGCCAAATGATGAAGAACATTGGTCAATTGCCAACTATCTGAAAATACAAAACCAAAAATCATTTACCGTTAAAGATGGCTTTACTGACTCAGAGGGAAACATCAATCACGATATGCCGCAGTCAAGATGGGAAACTGATTTTACTCCTATCGAAGGCGGAACACAAGTAGTTTTCCATATTACCTATCCGAGCTTAGCAGATTTGGAAGCAACTATCCAAATGGGATTCAAGGAAGGGCTGACTATCGCAGCCGAAGGATTAGACGAATATTTTGCATCACTAAAAAAATAAAAAATGGAATTTACACTTAACAGAGAAACCAAAACAGTAACAATCATTAGGGAATTTGCGGCTGGCCGCGATTTAGTTTGGGAAGCCTGGACTAACCCGGAAATCATCGATCAATGGTGGGCGCCTGCACCACTAACCTCGCGTACAGAGTCAATGGATTTTAAAATAGGCGGACGCAGGTTGTACGTAATGATCACTCCGCAAGGCGATAGATGGGGCGCACAGGATTTTACGGCCATCAATCCTAAAGACAACTTCTGCTTCGTTTCATCCTTCACTGATGAAAACGGAAACCCCAATCCCCAGTTCGGAACTTCTGACTGGATTGTAAATTTCAATGGCGATGGCAATAATACAACGGTAAATATCGTCATAAAACGAGATAATCTTGAAGAGCTTGAAGCATTGATAGAGGCCGGATTCAAAACCGGATTCATATCGGCACTGGAAAACCTGGAACAATATTTAAACTCAAAAAAATAATCTAGTGAACAGCAATTTATTATTTGACTTTACAGTCAACAAGCAAAACAATACCGTAAATGTAACACGGGAATTTGCCGCTGGCCTTAGCCTGGTTTGGGACGCATGGACAAAACCTGAAATCCTCGACCAGTGGTGGGCGCCAAAACCATGGAAAGCCGTAACAAAATCAATGGATTTCCGCGAAGGCGGCACCTGGCTTTATTATATGGAAAGCCCCGAAGGCGAAAGGCATTGGTGCAAAAATGATTACCAAAAAATTGATGCCCAAAAAAGCTTCTCAGGCCTGGATGCGTTTTGCGATGAAAATGGTACAGTCAATACCGATATGCCGCGGACTTTATGGACAAATTCCTTTGCCCAAAATACTGAATCCACAACGGTAAGCATAGTTGCCCAATATGAAAGCCTTGCGGATTTAGAAAAGGTAATCTCAATGGGCTTTAAGGAAGGATTCACTATGGCAATGGAAAATCTTGATCAATACCTTGAAGCAAAGTTTAAACTACGTAATGAAAATAGGATTGGCAATAATCCGAGGGTTACCACTTATTTAAATTTCCCTGGCAATGCCGAAGAAGCCTTTCTTTTCTATAAATCGGTTTTCAAAACAGAATTTATTAACGGCATCAAGCGATTTGGCGAAATTCCTGCCGATGCAAATCATCCACCGGTTGCGGAAAGCATCAAGAATATGGTACTTCATGTAGAATTGCCAATAACCGGCAACCACATTCTTATGGCGACAGATGCTCCAAAAGAAATGGGATTTGAGTTGATTCGCGGCAACAATATGCACATCTGCATTGAGCCCGAAACCAGGGAAGAAGCCAAAAGGATTTTTGACGAACTTTCAGCAGGCGGAAATGTAACCATGCCTTTGGAGGATATGTTCTTCGGAGCTTACTTTGGTGAATTCAGCGACAAGTTCGGGATTAACTGGATGATTAATGTAGTTACAAAGTAATTTGCTTTTTGTATTTTTATAAACCTAACCTTTAAATAATCAAACAAATGAAAAAATTCAAAATCATTTTTTGGGTCACGACCATCCTAATTTTCTTAATGGAAGGCGTACTGCCGGCCTTAACCTCGCAAACAGAAATGGCCCAAGAAGGAATCAAACATTTAGGCTATCCTGTATATTTCGGAAACGCGTTAGTAGTTTTTAAAATACTCGGAGCACTGACCCTTATCATTCCGGCCATGCCGAAACGCCTTAAGGAATGGGCTTATGCCGGATTTGCATTCGATTTCATTTTTGCAAGCATTAGCCATTTTGCCGTTGACGGAATAGGATTTGATGGCTTTATGCCTTTAATTTTCTTGGGAATCCTGTTTGGTTCTTATTATTCATACCACAAACTAAATCCGTAAATTCTAGTGAATTTAATACCAAAGCCCTTGTTTTCAAAAGGGCTTTTTTGCATTCATTTATTTTTACAAAAGATGTAATTAAGTTCCTTTTAGCATCCCTATCATACTTGCCACATGATTCGCCCCATAAACCACCAGTATTTTCTTTTGCGTGGATTTCTTCACCATATCGACAAGATTTTCATTCCTGTAATTTAATATAACCGCATCTAAATTATTCTCCAAAGGCTTACATGTAGTAAGTGTACCAATTTTCGCCTCAAAATCACAAGCCTCCAATACTACAGGCCCGTATAGTTTTTCATATTGCCCCACAAAATCATCTATCGAAACATCGGCATTGACATCCGTGTCGGTAATTCCAAGCAAATTGTATTCTGGCTGTACAACAACATTCGGGAAAACAATCGTAAGCAGGGAATACATTTTCCTCGTTGGCTCTCTGCCCACAATTTTCCTATACTTCAATCTAATGGTATCCAAACCGATAGTTGACTTGTTAAGTTTTGACTGCTCATAAAACTTGTTGGGTTTTAACTGTTCGTAAAAAACAACATACCCCATATTTTTGTATTCGCTGATGATTGAAGTAAGTTTATCATAGAACTTTTTCTGCCCCGCATGTGCAATCGGAATAAACTTTACAGTCTTATCCTTTAAGGTAACAGTTTCTATTGTAGGCTCCTCTATCTTCATCATTGCAAGGGCTTTTTTTAGTTCCGTTTTATATTCGGCGGGGCCATTATCAGCCATGTTTTCCAATAATGATTGGATCTTCTCAGGACCTAACATCCTAATTGCCTTAATTTGGACACTATCAAGTTCTTGTGCTTCAATGCTAGACGCATTAAACAATAAAAGAATAAGAATCCCCAATGGATTCATAAATGCTGATACTATTTTTTTCATAATAATCATTTTAGGTTTAGTTAACACAGCTTCTAGCAAATTTTGTGATAAACGAATAACAACAATAATTGTTACACCTCTCTTGCTACTCCGAAAGGACTTCTGACTACTTCACTTTTATTATTCCTCGCTCCATCTTAACCTTCAATGTCTCATTTTCAGACATTTTGTCTTATTTATTTAACTAAAGACTGAACAAAAAAGACATTTTGTCCGTAAATTTCCATTGGAACATAAATTGTTATCTGTCATCGAAAAATAACACAACTATTACAAAGGAGAACAATTATGAATATAAATCAATTAACCATTAAATCGCAGGAAGCTTTGCAACAGGCACAGCAGATTGCACAAAGTTTTGGTCAACAGCAGATAGAAAACGAGCATATTTTCAAAGGAATTCTTGAAGTTGACGAAAACGTAACACCATTCATTTTGAAAAAACTCAACGTGAATGTCGAACTATTCAAAAAGATATTGGACAGCACCATTCAAAGCTTTCCAAAAGTTTCGGGCAGTGACATCCTATTTTCGCGTGATGCGAATACAATGCTCAATGATGCCGCAGCTATTGCCAAAAAAATGAACGATGAATATGTTTCCATCGAGCATTTGATCCTGGCTATTTTCAAATCAAAAAGCAAGGTTGCCCAAATCCTAAAAGACCAAGGAGTAACCGAAAAAGGATTACAGGCTGCCATTGACGAAATGCGTAAAGGAGAAAGGGTCACTTCTGCTTCTGCCGAAGAAACCTATAATTCGCTTAGCAAATATGCCAAAAACCTAAATGAATTAGCAAGCCAAGGGAAACTGGATCCCGTTATCGGGCGTGACGAAGAAATCCGTCGTGTATTGCAAATTCTGACCCGTCGTACCAAAAATAATCCCATGCTCGTTGGTGAGCCAGGTGTTGGTAAAACTGCAATTGCTGAAGGTTTGGCGCATCGTATCGTAGACGGAGATGTACCCGAAAACCTAAAAGACAAAGTGATCTATTCACTTGATATGGGTTCGCTAATTGCCGGTGCAAAATACAAAGGTGAATTCGAAGAGCGATTAAAATCCGTGGTTAAGGATGTAACTTCTTCCGATGGCGATATTGTGCTTTTTATTGATGAAATCCACACATTGGTTGGAGCCGGAGGTGGCGAAGGCGCCATGGATGCGGCAAATATTCTAAAGCCTGCCCTAGCCCGTGGTGAACTGCGTGCCATTGGTGCGACAACTTTGGATGAATACCAAAAATATTTCGAAAAAGACAAAGCATTGGAGCGTCGTTTCCAAAAGATTATGATTGATGAACCGGATACTGAAAGTGCCATTTCAATCTTACGCGGAATCAAGGAGAAATACGAAACACACCATAAAGTGCAGATAAAGGACGAAGCGATTATCGCGGCTGTCGAGTTATCACAAAGATACATTACCAATCGTTTCCTTCCGGATAAAGCCATCGACCTGATTGACGAAGCGGCTTCAAAACTCCGAATGGAAATCAATTCAAAGCCTGAGGAACTTGATGTTTTGGACAGAAAGATCATGCAGCTCGAAATCGAGATTGAAGCCATCAAGCGTGAAAATGACGAAAGCAAGATGAAAATCCTAATGATGGATTTGGCCAATTTAAAGGAAGAGCGCAACGAAATATTTACCAAATGGAAATCAGAGAAAGATGTCGTGGATAACATCCAGTTGGTAAAACAGGAAATTGAGGATTTTAAATACGAAGCTGAACGTGCCGAGCGTGATGGGGATTACGGAAAAGTAGCCGAAATTCGTTATGGAAAAATTAAGGAAGCCCAGGAACGCCTGGATAAATTCCAAGCAGAACTGCAGGAATACCAAGCCGGAACTTCATTGATAAAAGAAGAAGTTACCCGCGAAGATATTGCCGAAGTAGTTGCCAAATGGACCGGAGTTCCCGTAATGAAAATGCTTCAGGGCGAAAGGGAAAAACTCCTCAAACTCGAAGACGAATTACATAATCGTGTCGTTGGTCAGCATGAAGCAATCGAAGCAATCAGTGACGCCGTTCGCCGTAGCCGTGCCGGCTTACAGGATATGAAAAAGCCAATCGGTTCTTTTCTTTTCCTTGGAACAACCGGAGTTGGTAAAACTGAATTGGCAAAAGCCCTGGCAGAATATTTATTTGACGATGAAAATGCCATGACACGTATCGATATGAGTGAATACCAGGAACGCCACAGCGTAAGCCGCTTGGTGGGTGCGCCTCCGGGATATGTAGGTTATGATGAAGGCGGTCAGTTGACCGAAGCAGTCCGTAGGAAACCCTACTCTGTAATCTTACTCGACGAAATTGAAAAAGCACATCCGGATACTTTCAACATCCTGTTACAGGTTTTGGATGAAGGAAGGCTGACCGATAACAAAGGCCGTCTAGCCGATTTCAAAAACACCATTATAATCATGACTTCCAACATGGGAAGCTCAATTATACAGGATAAGTTTGAAAACCTAAAAGGTGATATCGAAAGTGCTATCGAATCGGCAAAAACGGAAGTTTTGGGATTACTCAAACAAACGGTACGCCCGGAATTCATTAACCGTATCGATGAAATCGTAATGTTTACGCCATTAAGCAACGAAAACATCATAGAAATTGTAGGCTTGCAATTAAAAAGCGTTATCAAGATGCTCGCCAAACAAAACATCACTTTGGATGCAACACCCGAAGCCATTCATTATTTGGCCGAAAAAGGATACGATCCACAGTTTGGTGCGCGTCCGGTAAAACGGGTAATCCAGAGGGAAGTACTCAACCAGCTTTCAAAGGAAATCCTGGCAGGCAAAATCACCACCGACAGCATTATTCTGTTGGATAGCTTTGATGGGAAACTGGTTTTCAGGAACCAAAGCGAGCTGGTAAGTTAAGAAAGTAGTAGTTTTTTTATAATATTTGGTTTAGGTTGTCAAAGCCCTGATAGTGGAAACAGTATCGGGGTTTTGATTTTTTAGGAGCACAGCATTTCCGTTATCAGGAAGTGTTGTCCCGCTGTCCGCTTTACCCTGGTACCGCTCCCATCGGGGCTATTGAGCGGATTTGGCAGTTTTCAGGATGCAAAACATAAAACATTCCTCAAAAATACTGTAATGCAATTTTAATGAGGAATTCGGAATTTAGTATCGTAATTAAAAACAGGAAATCATGGAATCAAATAATCACGAACTCCAATCAAACCACAGTTTTGATGTGAGTAAAAGAATAATAAATGTGCTGTTCGCACTCGCGGCTTTTGCATTGTTCGCCTCCTGTTCTGCGGGCTATGTAGAAGAACAGCCCACTTATGTAGAAGTCTATCGTCCGGTGCAGCCTGCGCCGCATTATGTTTGGGTCAATGAAAATTATGTGTGGCGAAACAGGGCATATCAACACCGAAGCGGTTATTGGGTAAAACCTAGGCCCAACAGAGTTTACGTAGAAGGACACTGGAAAAAAGAACCCAGGGGATACCGTTGGACAAGAGGACAATGGAAATAATAAAAAGCACCGTTACGGTGCTTTTTCATTTACTATATCAGATACACGATGTACAATTTAAATATATCATAAATCTTATATCGTAAATCGTATATTTGAATCATGTTTCAAAAACTAAAACATCACAAGGAACTTCTGGGCTATGCGCTAATGATGGCGGTGCTTATGCTGATATTGCGTTGGTTTGAGTTCCGCTTTATGATATTGGAGCATCAGGTCGAAATTTATGTTGGGCTGATTGCTTTTTTCTTTTTGTTTTTTGGTATTTGGGTCGCCAACAAAATTGTAAACCCAAAAGAAAAAACCATTATCATCGAAAAAGAAGTCAGGATTAACTCAAACGATGATTTTGTATTCAACGAAACCGAATTGCAATTGCGTAAAATAAGCAAACGCGAACTCGAAGTCCTGACTCTGATGGCTGAAGGATTAAGCAACAATGAAATTGCCGAAAAGTTATTCGTTTCACTAAATACGGTTAAGACACACAGCGCCAAATTATTTGAAAAACTCGAAGTTAAACGCCGGACACAGGCAATTGAAACTGCCAAAAAATTACAGCTCCTGCCTCCTACTTTAGGGTGATTATTGCAAAATCATACTAAAGGATGAGCCGTTTTGATTCAGTAATCTTAAACTTTGCGACCTAATCTAAAACTAAAATTATGAAGAAACTTATTCTTACCTATGGTTTAATCGCTGGAGCAATTGTTACCGTTTTTATGATTTATGGGATTTATCGCTTTGATAACGACCCAAACTTTGAAGGCGGCATGTATCTCGGCTTTACCGGAATGCTGGTAGCTTTTTCGTTTGTGTTTATTGGCGTAAAGAAATACCGTGACAAACAGAATGGCGGTGTAATCACTTTTGCAAAAGCCTTAAAGATAGGTGCCCTGATTTCACTGATTGCCTCTACGATTTATGTCGGCGTTTGGTTGATAGAATATTATTGCTTTTATCCAGATTTTATGGACAAATATACCGAGGCGACACTCAGGAAAATGGATAAGACTACCATGACCGCTATGGAAATCAAAGCCAAAACAGATGAAATGGCGATGTACAAGGAAATGTATAAAAACCCGCTTTGGGTAATCCTATGGACTTATGCCGAAGTCCTGATCCCGATTGGATTATTAGTACCAATACTCAGCGCGCTGATATTGAAAAGAAAACAACCGTCAACTATTAATTAATAACAATAAAATGAAAAGAGTAACAGGAATTGGAGGCGTATTCTTCAAATCAAAAGATCCAAAAACAATTAACGAATGGTATAAAACACATCTTGGTTTTGATACCACGCCTTACGGTACAAGTTTCGAATGGAAACAATTGGAAGATGACAAAAAAGGGCTAACCCAGTGGAATGCCTTCCCGGATACCACTAAATATTTCGAACCTTCCGCAAAGGAATTCATGATCAACTACAGGGTAGAAAATCTGGAGCTGCTCATCGTGGAATTAAAAAAGGAAGGCGTAACCATAGTAGACGAAATGGAAACTTATGATTATGGCAAATTCGTCCACATCCTCGATCCTGAAGGGAACAAGATTGAACTTTGGGAACCGATTCCTTAAAAAAAAGTTATTAGGATAAGCGATAAGGGAAAAGTAGTATATCATCAATACCCTTTTCCCTTTTCCCTTTTCCCTTTTCTTTTTCCCTTGCTCATTTAATTCCAAATTTCTATTTTAGTCCAATAAAATAGAAACAACTATGAAACTACTTGGAATTGGCTCAAGAATAAACCACGCCGAATATGGTAAAGGTGTAGTAACAAACGTATCGTCTAAAGATTATTGGGTAACTTTTATTGATGGCGGATTGGAAACCATTCCGCTTGACAGTGAGTTTGAAGTAATCGAAGCGGCCGATAATGAAGTAGATACGGTGAGTTTTTTTGATGTCGAGAAAAGCCTGCTTAACATCCTGAAAAAATGGAACGGATTAGGCGAACCAGTCGCCATCGGCGACAAATGGAAAGGCGGCAATATGAAACTCGAGCCAGGACAGGCCGGATTGGCTGCGAAGGATGTGCCGATTGATACTTTTTTCCACAAAATCGTAATGTTGCGTGACCGTTTGCGTGTAATGGAACAAAAAATAAATGCTAGCAATCTCGAAGAAATCGAAAAGATTGAACTCCAGCAATACATTACCCGGATTTATGGTAGTTTGACAACGTTCAATGTGCTGTTCAAATTACAAAGCGACTATTTCGTGGGCGAAAAAACTAAATAAGCTGAAACCTTTTAACAAAATATTGTAATCCTTAACCATTGTTATTTTTTAATTTTATTGGAAATCTAAAAAAACAACACCATGAAAAAAGTTTACATAGGAATTGTAGTCCTCGTATTGGCAATATTGGGCTGTAAAAGTGCCTTAAAAGTCGATGATTCCAAAAAAGTAAAGATTACATTGGAACCAAAAAGCGGAAGCACTGTAAAGGGAACAGCCGAATTTGTGGATTATAAAGGTGAAGTAAGCCTTGAAGCAAAATTAACCGGATTAAAACCCGGAGTCCACGCCATCCACATACACGAAAAAGCGGATTGTTCTGCGGCAGATGCGGCTTCAGCTGGCGGACATTGGAACCCGACCTTTAAAAAACACGGAAAATGGACCGATGCCGAACACCACAAAGGTGATATTGGAAACTTCACTGCCGATGTAGATGGCAACGCAACAATCATCTTCAAAACAGATGAATGGTGCATTGGTTGTGGCGATGCTACAAAAGATATTTTAGGAAAAGGCTTGATCATACACGAAAAAGCAGATGATTTTGTTACGCAGCCAACCGGAAATGCCGGAGGCCGTGTAGCGTGTTCTGCGATAATACAATAACCTCAATTTGGAAGAAAAAGAACTTTTATACTTTAAGAATGCACGCGAATGGCGCGAATGGTTACACGATAACCACGATTCGTCCAAAGGCGTGCATTTGGTTTTTTATAGAGTCGGAAGCGATAAAGAAAGCATGCGTTGGGAAGACGCTGTCCGGGTAGCGATTTGCTATGGCTGGATAGATTCAACCGTAAGAAGGCTTGATGACGAACGCCGCAAACAAATGTTTACGCCAAGAAAGGACAAAAGCGTTTGGAGCAAACTCAACAAAACCTATATCGAAAAGCTTATCGCTGACAATCTCATGCATGAAAGCGGTTTGAGGAAAATTGAAACTGCCAAGAAAAACGGTTCCTGGGAATCGCTTGACGCTGTTGAAAACCTTGAAATCCCAAAAGATCTGGAAGCTGCCTTTGCTAAAAACAAAACCGCATCAGACAACTATCACAACTTTAGCAAAACCTACAAGAAGAGCTATCTTTACTGGCTTAACCAGGCAAAACGTGAAGAAACAAGGGCGGCCCGCATTACACAAATCGTACAGCTTTGTGAACAAAACATCAAATCTAGGGATACCTTCTAAATTTGATTTTTTCACTGGTAAAAAAACTCTAGTTTTGCATTGTTAAATATCTCCCAATGATTAACCCTTCAGTATACGGCTGGATTGAAAAGTTTTTTATCGAACAGAAAACTTCTGAACAAACTGCTATGGTTTCTGAAGAGGAATTTTACATCCAAACCCGTGCTACCGGATTTATTTTTGGTCATATTGTAAGCTTTGATACGGCAAATCCAATTCCGATAAAAGACCGTCTTCCTGAAGAAATCTCAAAAATCGGAATGCTCAATACATTGTACAAAATGTATTGCCTGACCAAGCACAATACCAATTCAAGTCAGTTTATTACCGAAGCTGTTGCCTTCTATAACCTGCTTACGCCCAAAGGTTTCAATCCGTTGCAGAAAATGCTTCCGAGCAGTTCGGCTTCAAGCAAATTGGAAAAAATCATCCACGACAGGGTACAGACCAACGAAGATTTGTTTAGTAAAAGTTTCTCGCATGTAATTACGAATGCCTTGCTTTTTGTAGATGTTCTGGCGTTTAAGAAATACCTCGAAAAAGGTTCGTTGCCTGAAAAATACTTCACCCGAATAGAAGATATTATCATGAAGATTGTTTCGGTTTCACTCAAGTCGAAAACCGGAATCTCTGTCCACGACAGTTTGCTGCAAAAGCTTTTTGAATCTTCTGTCCGTTACACCAAATCCTCGAATACGGGAATCAAAACGATGGATGACTTGGATTTAAGTTACCTGAGCAATGATTTGGAGAAGTATTATGTGATTGATTTGGCCGGGATTAGTTTGTGGAGCGATGCCAAAGTCGAAAATGAAGAGCGTTATTTTTTATTCAATTTGGGTGAAAAAATAGGCGTTTCCGAGGCTTACATCATTGACAGCATTCACTTCATCAATAATTTTATTGAACGTTACAAGAATGAGATTCCGTATTTCAACAACTCCAACCCAGTAAAGAACTTTTACGACCATACTACCGAAAGTGTAGCGGTACTGATTAACCGCAACCGCAACAGGCTGATTAAGGAATTGTCACAAAGCAAGGAATTGATGCAGCTTTTGGCTAAATCAACCCACAAGGAATTGGACAAGGATGAAAAGAAAAAAATAAAAAACCAATTGCTAGACATCTGTAAATCGGTGCCGTCATTGACAATCTTTCTTTTACCTGGCGGAAGTTTGCTGTTGCCAATCCTAATCAAATTCATTCCGCAATTATTACCTTCAGCCTTTAACGAAAACGAGGAAAGAGATACTTCCGAATAAAAAAAGCAACCAAACCGTATTTGATTGCTTTCTATATTATTTTTGAGTCTATTAGCTTGTGAATTTCAGGCGGTAGACTTCATCAAGGTTGTCATTTGAAGTCATGTTTACTCCCAAATCGGTTACATAACCTGAGTTTAGTCCGTATGCCCAACCGTGAAGCGTCAAATCCTGTCCATTTTTCCAAGCATTCTGCACGATGGAAGTTTTGGCTAAATCGAAAACCTGTTCCTGTGTATTGATTTCAACAAACTTATTAAAGCGTTCTTCTTCGTCTTGGATACTATTCAGATAGGCATCGTGCAAACGGTATACATCCTTGATATGCCTGATCCAGTTGTCAATCAAACCAATCGACTGGTTGCCCATCGCAGCTTTTACACCGCCACAGCCATAATGCCCGCAAACAATGATGTGCTTCACCTTCAGGACATTTACCGCATAATCCAGGACGCTTAACATGTTCATGTCGCTATGGATTACCATATTGGCAATATTCCTGTGGACAAAAACCTCTCCGGCTTTGGCACCGATAATTTCATTTGCCGGAACCCGGCTGTCTGAACATCCTATCCATAAAAGTGGTGGCTGCTGTCCTTTAGACAAATCCTTGAAATATTCCGGGTCAAGCGCTAGCTGCGTTTCTACCCATTTTTTATTGTTGTCTAGTATCTTTTTATAGAAATCATCCATAGTTTAAATTTGTATCAAATATAGCAAAGAAAAATTGGTTTTCAGCTTAAGCCAAATTACCATTACTTTAAATCATTTATGGAAAAACCAGGATTTTGTTCATCATTGATGTAAAGCGTATCCTCATAAAAAGTCACTTCTCCGGTTTCAATGTTATGCATTCCGCCTACTATGCCGATTTCTCCATTTTCGATCATGTGCTCCAGGATAAAACTACGCTCAATGATGTTCCTCACATTGCGTTTCACGTTGATTTCGGATACATTTTCAACAAATGTCGAGTTAGATGCAGTCCGGTTATCCTTAGTTTCCTTTTCCTGATAAACTGCCGGCTGGATTTTGGAAAGCAACTCAGTAAGGTTCCCCATCTCCACATGGTCGCAGGCGCCTTTTACAGCTCCGCATTTGGTGTGGCCCAATACTACAATCAGTTTGGAACCGGCAACTTTACAGGCAAATTCCATGCTACCCAAGATGTCTGTATTGACAATGTTTCCGGCAATCCTAACCGAAAAAACATCTCCCAATCCCTGGTCAAAAATAAGTTCTGCCGATGTTCGGCTATCAATACAGCTTAAGATTGTGGCAAATGGCCATTGTCCGTCGCGTGTATCATTTACTTGTTCCAACAAATCTCGGTGTTCCTGCAAATTGCTTACAAAACGGTTATTTCCTGCTTTTAATATCTCTAAGGCTTTTCTTGGTGTGATGGAAGCCTGTAATTCTTTATTTAATGTTTTCATTTTGTGTGTTTCTTCTTTTAATTGTTTACGTTGACCATTTTACGCTTCATGGCATCGTATTTCTGTTCTACAGTAACGGTATTCTTAAATCCATCGCTATTTTCGAGCTGATAGGCTTTTTTGAATCCCTTGAGCTTCACTTTTATATTCTCATCAACAGAGCGGGTCGTCTTGAATTCGCGTATCAAATCGAGGATATCATGCGCTATATATACCGTGTCCGCCGCATTAATAATAACCTTCGAATTTTCCGGAATGGAATTTAGCGTGGATTTTATCGCAGCCTTATTCAAAAAGGAAACTTCCTGAGCCAAATCGATGTGGATGATATCTCCATCAGCATATTCCTCTTTCCTGAAGTTATAGGCACGCTTTAGGTTTCCTTTCAATACAAAGATAATACTGATAACGATTCCCAATGCCACTCCTTTTAACAAATCGGTAAAAACCACACCAATAAATGTTGCCATAAATGGTATGAACTGGTATTTTCCTTTTTCCCAGAAATGTTTTATTGTTTTTGGATTTGCCAATTTGTAACCAACAAGCAATAAGATTGCAGCCAAAGTTGCCAACGGAATTTTATTCAGGATTGCAGGAATAGTCAAAACACTTATTATCAGTAAGGCTCCGTGGATAATTGCCGACATCTTTGATTTAGCTCCGGCATTATTATTTGCCGAAGTCCGCACTACAACCGAAGTCATTGGCAAGCCTCCAAGTAAGGAACTAATGATGTTTCCAACTCCCTGTGCCTTTAGTTCAACATTGGTATCCGTATAACGTTTTTGGGCATCCATCCTATCCGCGGCTTCAATGCAAAGCAGCGTTTCAATTGACGCAACTACGGCAATCGTAGCTCCAACAATCCAGACTTTGGAATTGGATATAGCATTAAAATCAGGAGCAACAAAGATATTAGCAAATTCCTCGAAACTTGTTGGTACGGGCAAGGCAACCAAATGTTCGCTTCCGATAGCTAAAATACTACCCGATTGAATGAATGCTTCATTTAGAAGTATGCCAACCAGAACGGCTATTAAAGCTGCCGGGACTAATTTAAGCTGTTGCAGAAACTTGATTTTTGTCCATGCTATTAGGATAGTCAGTGAAATTAAAGTAACTATTACAGCACCCGGATGGATATGGTTGATAAGGTGGAAAATCTCAGAAAAAGTGTTTTCTCCATCGGGTTGGGAAAAACCTAAATCACCTTGGTGGTCCGGATCATAGCCAAAAGCATGCGGAATCTGTTTCAGGAAAATGATTACCCCAATACCCGCTAGCATCCCTTCAATCACATTGGTTGGAAAATAATTGGAAATACTTCCTGCTTTTATAAAACCTAATGCGAGCTGGATACACCCTGCAATTAATCCGGCCAATAAAAAGGCATTGAAGCTTCCTAAATCGGTAATCGCTGTTAAAACAATTGCTGTTAATCCGGCCGCAGGTCCAGAAACACTGATATGGGATTGGCTCAAAAACCCAACTATGAGTCCACCTATAACTCCTGAAATAATACCGGCAAACAATGGCGCACCGGAGGCCAGGGCAATTCCTAAACATAAAGGAAGCGCCACTAGGAAAACCACTAAACCTGAAGCAAAATCAGATTTTAGGTTTGCAAAAAGATTGATTTTTTTTGTCATGTTCTGAAAAATTTAATACAAAAGATTGACACTCACAGCGAATCGTGCAAGCGTTTAAGCATTCAAAAAATGTATTAAATGAATTCAGGCGGAGGCGAGAATATTTCTGAAGTAACGTTATCATGACGCGATAGGTTCTCAGAAATGATGGCGGTATTTTTATTGATTTTCAAATCGAGGAAAGGATAGTCAAAATGCTGTTTTACTTCTGCCTTGACTTCTTTTATCTCTTTGTGGATTTCTTCCTCGGAAAAACTGTAAAATAAGGATGTGTCTGTACTTTTCTTAATCAACGTAACCACAGTTGGCGTTGACAGAAATATGACAAATATCGTTAATACTATTCTTGCGAAGAATTTCATAGCGCAAATGTAGCCAATCAGGATTTGTTAAAAAAACCATTATAATATTTTTAACACACATTAACCATAACTTAAATTTATAGGTTTTATATTTGTATCAAATTTTACTATCCGATGACAATTACACAACTTAAATATGTCCTTGCAGTCGCTGAGCATAAGAACTTTACGCTTGCAGCCGAAAAATGTTTTGTTACGCAGCCAACATTGAGCATGCAGATCCAGAAGATTGAAGAAGAATTAGGCATTCAGATTTTTGACCGGACCAAAAAGCCAATTCAGCTTACTGAAATTGGGCAACAGATTGTCAATCAATCCAAGAATATCGTAAATGAAGCGGATAGGATCCAGGATATTGTTGATCAGCAAAAAGGATTTATCGGTGGGGAATTCCGTTTGGGCATTATCCCTACGATTATGCCAACATTGCTTCCGATGTTCCTGAATAATTTCATCAAAAAATACCCAAAAGTAAAACTGATAATCGAGGAACTCAACACAGATGAAATCATCACACGCCTGAATAACGGGCATCTTGATGCGGCTATTGCGGCCACTCCATTGCAGGAAGAGAAGATAAAGGAAGTTGTTTTATATTTTGAACCGTTTGTGGCCTATATTCCTGAAGGTCACAGTTCGTTCCAGAAAAAGGAAATCGAAGTCGAGGATCTGAACATTGATGAAATCCTGTTACTTCAGGACGGGCACTGCTTTAGGGATGGTATCCTGAATTTATGCAAAAGTGTCGCGGCTAACGAGAAAAGCCATTTCCAGATAGAAAGCGGAAGTTTTGAAACCTTGATAAAACTGGCAGACGAAGGATTGGGAACCACACTTCTTCCCTATTTGCATACCTTGGATTTAAAGGAAAGCGACCAATTAAAACTGCGTCATTTTAAGGAGCCAAAACCCGCTCGTGAAGTAAGTCTGATCTTTCCAAAAAATGAATTGAAAATCCACATCATTGATGCGTTGCGCAGCACAATTGCCGGAGTTGTGAAAGGAGCTATAGTATTCCAGAATGTTCAAATCATTAGTCCGTTACAGCCAAAAAAATAAGGAGCTATTTGCACCTAACTCCTTATTTCTTTCTGCTAACTAACTACAGATAAACATTGTTTTAATTCAGGATGATCATCCGTGAAGAATGTCAGCCATTTTTTTAGTTGATCCAATTCATAGGGCAATAGGTTTCTAATTGCCTTTTTCAATTCTTTAGCGAATAGAATCGGATCGAAGCTCACTCTTTCGAGCACAGATTTGGTGTAATCGTAAATCATTCTAGGCATGGTAATCAAGATTTGGGTTATCTCACTGTAAGAACGTTTAGTAAAAGTATGTTAAAAAATATTTATTACCAAACTTTTTTGTTAAAACATATCGTCAAAATGTAATTTTTGTCGTTGAAATACGTTTTTTGTGATTTTTCTAAAGATTTAACTTACTAAAATATTTTTATCCATTACTTCATAAAGCCACTTCTGCATTTCGGGCTTATCTGCAGTAAAAAAGAAGAGCCAATTGATTAGATTTTCCTTTTCGTGAGACGCCAAAACCTTGGAAGCCTTTACAATTTCTTTGATAAAAAGTTCTTTGCTGCTACAAACCTTCACTATGGAGGATTTTGTATAATCATATAACATCTGCCCCATAACTAAATTGCTTTAAATTATACATTTATATGTACGAAACGAGCTGTTATTTAGTTTCAAAAGAAATGCTAAAAAATAAAAAAAGGAACCGTTTAAGTTCCTTTATCTTTATTTGTTATTTAATGAGCAACATAGAGTGCTGCAGTTCTGGTTTTCCTTCTATAAATTTTGATAGCCATGATGCTAATTCTTCTATTTCGTAGGGTAATAAGACTTTACATGCTTTTTCAAGTTCCTTACAAAAAAGGCTAACATCAAAACTAACTCTTTTTAAGACTGACTTCGTGTAGTCTAACATTGATTTAGACATAGAGTAGAATTAAGTTGGTTAAATGATAATAAGAACGTTTTGGTATACCAAATTTAAAAAGTTTTTTTTTTCAAAACCCAATCCGAACGTTAAATATAACTTGTAGAAAAGTTAATTTTTTCAAATGGCTTTACTGGCGCGCAACATCTCTCTTTTGCCTGGAGCGCCTGGTAGTTTTTTTACAGAAAATCCTGCTGATAGCATGGCATTCTTAATGGAAGTACGGCAAGCATATGTTACTAAAACGCCGTCAGGCTTTAATGCCTTGTACATGGCAGCAAAAATCTCCTCAGACCAGAGTTCGGGCTGGACACGGAATCCAAAAGCGTCAAAATAAATCAAATCGAAAGTGTTCTCTTCTTTGATATCCTGAAAAAACATCTTGCGTTTTGTCAATGAAAAATCCTTTGAAATTTGGCATTGCTGCTCCCAATTGCATTCGTGCATTTGCTTAAAGATACTTGTTTCAGTTGCATCAATTTCATTCGGATAATTCATCAGCATGGCTTCATCCAAAGCAACCGGATAAGCTTCCACTCCAACATAATCAATAGACTGATTATTTTTCTTTGCTTCTAAATAAGTAATAAAACCGTTGAGTCCGGTTCCGAAACCTATCTCCAAAATTGAAATGGGCTTTCCTTCAAAGAGAGAAAACCCATTTTTTATGAATACATGATATGCTTCCTGGATTGCGCCGTGTTTCGAATGATAACTTTCATTCCATTCCGGCAGGTGAATGGTCGTAGAACCATCCTGGGTTTGGATAATTTCGCGTTTCAAAATTATTCCTTAATATATAATTTCTTGATCCTCGGAATCGGGCCTCCGCATTTTTGCTGATGGCAATTCAGGCAGGCATCAACTCCGTCATTAAAATGTTTAGTGGCATTTTTTGGATCCGTATAAATCAGCTGCTGCGCCTCGATATATTCCCTTGCTTTTTCCTTAAAGAACATGTCGTTATCGCTTTCATCCGTAAACTTCGCAGTGTAGATTTTCATGAAATGTTCAGGAAATTGTCCTATAGCTTCACCTTTTTTGATCCGTTCCTTCAAACGCTGGTTATCTACATACATCTGTTCCATCAAAGCTGCCATTTCTGACATCTGATACATTTCCAATTTCTTTTCCTGTTTGGGCGGGCATTTTTTTTCTTCCTTTTTTTCCTCTTTCTTTTGACAGGAAAAAATGGTGAAAATCAAAACAAGCGCAAGTAGTTTTTTCATCTAAAGAGACTATTATTTCTTGATGTAAACCCCGTCCGCCATAAACGAATACGTTGTTTCAGGCTTGGTTATTTTTGCAATTTCCTCTTTTGATTTTCCGGCATCTTTGGCATAATGCCTTAATTCCTCAACTGATTCTACATCAACAAAAGCCTTTCCGCTAACAATCGCATCACTGTTGTCTGCATTTAACGGAACAAAAAACGCATAATCCTTAAATTTCACGAAAGAAGCATTATCATCCTTAAGTTCCATTTTCATCCAACATCCTTTCTTTTTACAAACCGATTTGATGGTTGATTCAAACTGGACAACAAGCGTATCGCCTTTTTTTAGTTTTTTGTACTGTTTCATCATTTCGGCCTTATTGTAAACACGGTTTACCTTGAATTTTTCACCGAAAGACGCATAATCATTTGCATTGAAAGCCGATTTTTGGGCCATAGCTGATGCACCAATCAACAAAAGCATTGCAAAAAGTAAATTTATTTTTTTCATAAGAGAGATTTTTTAATGAATTGCGAAGATAAAGACTTTAGTAAAATTGAGCCACAAATTAACAATAAATTTCAGTTTTCATTGCTAAATCAATCAATGAAATACTCCAAAAATCAGCATTTCGAAAAAAATTTCGACGATGCGGAATGCTAAAATATTTTTATTAGTTTTACAAAAAACTAACAACACAACATTTATTTTAAGAAAACTAAATTTAACACATTGTTTATCAGTAAATTAAATTGTTTTCAAAACCAATTTTAAAGAAGAAAATATGTTAAAAACTACTTCCGAAATCGATATAGTTAAAGCAGAAAAATCTAAAATCAACGAAGTCGATTTTGATAATATAGCCTTCGGAAATGTATTTACGGACCACATGCTGGTGTGTGATTACAAAGAAGGAAAATGGGGTAAACCAATCATCAAGCCTTATGAGCCTTTCATGATTGACCCTTCAGCTAAAGTATTCCATTACGGACAGGCAATTTTTGAAGGAATGAAAGCTTATCGTGATGAAAACGATGGAATTTGGTTATTCAGGCCAGATCAGAATCTGGATCGTTTCAACAAATCGGCTGTCAGGATGGCAATGCCTGAAATCACTGAAGACATCTTCATTGACGGCTTAAAAACTATTGTAGAGCTTGAGAAGGAATGGGTTAAAAAAGGCCCGGGAAATACATTGTACATCAGGCCATTCATGATTGCAATCGGTTCTGGAGTTATAGCCCAGCCATCAACACAATACCGTTTTATGATAATCCTTTCCCCTGCCCGTTCCTATTATTCGGGTGAAGTAAAAGTGATTATCGCTGAACATTACAGCCGTGCGGCTAATGGCGGAATTGGTGCTGCAAAAGCGGCGGGGAATTATTCATCGCAATTCTACCCTCAAAAACTGGCTCAGGAAAAAGGATTCCAGCAGATTATCTGGACGGATGACGCAACGCATACCAAATTGGAAGAAGCGGGAACAATGAATGTTTTCTTCCGAATCAATGATACGATCTGCACCGCTCCGGTTAGTGAGCGTATCCTCGATGGGGTTACCCGTAAAAGCTTGATTGCCCTGGCAAAGCGCGAAGGTATTAAGGTTGAAGAACGTTCTGTATTTGTAGATGAATTGGTACAAGGAGCAAAAGACGGAAGCCTAAAAGAGATTTTTGGAGCAGGAACTGCTGCTGTTGTGAGCCCAATCGTAGGTTTTCAGTACAAAGAGAATTATTATGAATTGCCTAAACAGGAAAACTCCATTGCGTTGCAGTTAAAGGAAATGCTTACCAAAATACAATACAAACAAGCGGAAGACACTTTTGGCTGGACCGTAAAAATTTAACTAGCACAATTGATATAAAAAAACTCCGGAAATTCCGGAGTTTTTTATTTAGGGTTTAGTCTTTCTCGTAATAGTGTCAGCTACAGCCTCAACTCTTGATTTGGCTGGAATCGGAGTCGGAACCGGCTCATTGGTATGGATGTCTTTTTTAATTGGATCAGGCCTTCCCATTCCGGCATCAAGTGTATTTCTCTTCAAGATGCTTTTATTGGCGATAACCGTTTTATCGTTGGCCTTGCGGGCAACTGGAACAACAACTGTATCTGTCGATTTTCCCTGGCTTGTCTTAGGTTCTAATTGTGCATTGGCAAAACCGAATGCCAGACTTGCCATTAGCAATAGGATTTTCTTTTTCATAACATTGAATTTTAATGATAACTGATTCGTACCAGCTATACAAAGTTCGAAATAAAGGAAGCCACATCCATTATAAGGTTAATTTGCCTCTTTATATAATTACCATTTCAGCAGTTATTTTATCTTTATGTTATTTTTATTTTTGACCATAAATGCAACACATGAATATTGATTATAGACAGGCCAATTTATCAGACTGCGTAAAGCTTTCGGTATTATTTAAACAGGTTTATATTGCTACATATGGCGTTGAAGGCGTTTCTGATGAGTTCGCCAATTTCATTACCAAACAGTTTTCAGTAGAAAGGCTGGAAAAGATAATTAAGGAAAATCCGCAACAGATTATTGTAGCCGATTACAAAAATAACATGGTAGGCGTAGCCGAAATCGAATTTGACAAGAAGTGTCCTGTTGGCGGAATTGTAGCACCCGAACTCAACAAACTCTATATCCTCGAATGGTTTTGTGGAAAAGGAATTGGCGAAAACCTATTACGTGAAGCGGAGCAAATAATCCTGGCCAAAGGCGAGGATAAAATGTGGCTTTGGGTTTTGGAAACTAACGAAAGAGCCATTTCCTTTTATAGGAAACATCATTTTGAAACCATTGGGAATGCCTCTTTCCAGATGGAAGTCAATAAGTACGAAAATATTGTGATGCTCAAATCTTTACTTTAAGATTCAAATCAAGAGAATCAGACTGAAAAGTTTGGAAGAAAGGGTTTTAGGCTATTAACGCAAGATTTCCTCAAAGCTAGGCTTGAAGTAGTTCGGGCCTTTCATTACTTTACCATCTTGACGGTAAATTGGTTTTCCGTCTTCGCCTAGCTTGCTCATATTGGAACGCTGGATTTCATCAAAAACCTCTTCAATCTTGTGTTGCAGGCCGTGTTCCAAAATGGTTCCACATAAAATATACAGCATATCACCAAGCGCGTCCGCAATTTCGGTCAAATCATTATTCTGGACAGCCTCAAGGTATTCTTCATTTTCCTCTTTCATCAGATTGAAGCGTAACATATTCTTTGATTCGCCCAAATCGCCTTTCATTTCGTGGCTTACGCCAAGTCCGAATGCGGTGTGGAATTCTTTTACTGCGTTGAGTTGCTTTTGCATTTTATATGAAATTTATTGTTGATGCAAAATACAACTTTAGCTTGCAATTGAGTAAATTTGTTGAAAATTTCAAATAAATGTTCACAACTGGTCAATGGACTTTTGCAGCGCTGTTTTTCGTTGCCTTTGTAATCGCCGCCTATTTCTCGTATGGAAAAGACAAGGCACTTCACCAAAAAGTATATAAAGGAAGTTATAAAATCCTAATCGGTTTCCTGATTTTCATTGCTTTACTGTTTGTCATTAAGATTGTGACGAAACACTGATTATTTTCCTTTCAAAAGATTTACGCTGACAGTCGCGGTATCGGTATTTGGGAACTTGGTAAAGACTTTGTCATCTGAAAACAATCCGGCTTCGGCGGCAATTTTATGCAACACCTCGATTTCAACAATATATTGATCTGAAAATCCGTGAGTAGCATCATAGGCTGTAGCAGCGGTCCTTCCAATATTTGCGGCGGTAAGTCCGGGTGCAATGGTATGCAATTCGATAATCAACAAACCGAATTTTTGTACGAATGGCGACCATTTCTTAAGATGTTCCAATAAATTATCTTCAACATCATTATTGCTGATTCGCTGTCCACGATGCGCAAATGCTCCGGTGGAAGTACTGATGCGGTTTGGTGTTTTTGTCTTTGGCTTTTCCCAAATCCGGTTATGGTCAAGGAATGTCCTCACGTTGAGCAGCTCCTTTAAATCCATATTATAATCTTCTTTCAAGGTTTCAGCCAAAAGTTGTGGCCTGCCAATGTCACCCCAAATCACTTTTGCCCAAATGTCAGCTTTGATTAAGTTGGCACGCGTTACCTTTAACGCAGCTTCATTATAATCGACGCCAACCAAGAACAATGGATGTTCGTGAAGCATTTTGCCTCTTTGGGTCTGGCGTTCAATCACATCAAAGATATGCTCTAAAAAAGCGCCGTTTCCGCAGCCCAAATCGAGGATTCCTGTAGGCTGTTCGGCTATCGGGCGGTTAAATAATTCGATGATGATTTCGTCAACGATCTTAAAATATTCGGCGTGGGCACCACCACTACCCCAAACATTCATTTCACGATCCACATGTTGTTCTTCCTCATGTTCTCCGATATTTCGGAGTATTGAGGGATTGCCAAAAAGCAGTTCGTCAATTTTCCTGAACATTGGGATATAGGAAACCGTAACCCCATAAGCCGCGGCTCTTTTGGCATAAAACAAACCGGTTTCTGTAAACTGGTAGTTTTCTCCTTTTTTGGTAAACCATTCCAAATGCGCCAGAAAATCGAGTATTTCCTTGAAACATTCCGGTTTTTTGTGGAATTCTTCCGGGCGGAACGAGGTTTCCATAAAATATTTGTGAAACATTCCGGTCATTCCAAGCATGACAATCGTTGGCCCAACCAGTACACCTTCAATATGGTACAAAACCTGTTCCTGTAGGGTTCGGATTTTTTCATCATCTGCAAAAACAATCCCGAAATTAGTTTTGTATTTGGCAAACAACTTGTTGAGCAACTCAAAAGGCTCGACTTCAAATTTACGCGGGTGAAATTTTTCAGTGAATTGGATTAACTCGAATGCATCTTTATATAGCGGAATCAATGAAAATGCAGTTTCGCTCTTGTCGTTGACTTCAAATACAATTACATCCTTTTGGTTATCAATATGCTGTACCAGCCAGCCTTGGGAGGCCAAAACCCTCAGTGCTACATTCAGGTAGCCTTCATTGGCCTTGAACTTTGCGGTAAGTTCTTCAAGTGAAACTTTCTTTTGTTGGAGAATAAATTCCAAAACACCTTTTTTGTACAGGGAATATGCAGTTGGAACTGTTACAATCCCATCTAAATGCCTGAATAAAATGCCACGGAGTTCACTTTTTGTTTTCATTACTATAATTTTGGATCCAAACAAATATAATCAATTTTGCTACTATTAAATTTATAACTTTGTGTCACTTTAAAATAGTGCTCCATGAGAATTTTAAAATATATCTTCCTGCTTATTCTTTTGGCTTTAGTCGGAATTACTGTATATGTCGCTACGCAAAAAGGTGATTTTGAGGTAACCCGGAGCAGTGTTGTCAAAACGCCTAGAAGCACTGTGTTTGATTATGTGAATGATTACAAAAACTGGGAAACTTTTGGCTCATGGATGCAGGATAGCAGTATCAAATTCAATTATGGAGCAAAAACAATCGGTGCCGGTGGCAGAAGCACATGGGGAAACGGTTCTGACGAAGGAGCAATCCGAACGACTTTTGTAAAGGAAAACGACAGCATTGTCCACAAAGCCAATCTTAATGGAACTGCAGCAACAATCTCGTTAAAATTCAAGGATACCATTGGAGGAACCAAAGTGACGGTTTACAGCAAAGGGAAAATGGATTTGATGACCAAAATCTCTACCTTTTTTAAAGGTGGCATAACATCGATTGTGGGTGACGCTATTGAAAAAAGCATGCGCAATCTTGACAAAACACTTCATTATGAAATGAAGACTTATTCTATCAAAATCAATGGCGTAGTACAGCGTCCGTCGGGTTATTGCTTAAAACAAACCGTTTCCTGCCATATCAAAAGTGTTCCAAAAAATATCAAAATCATGATGGGAAGAATGGTTCATTTCTTTAATAAAAATAAAATCCCAATGGCCGGGAAACCATTTGTGAGCTATGATAAGTACGATGTCGCCAATGATTTTGCGACCATTTCGGTTTGTGTTCCAACCAGGGAACAAGTTTTTATTTCGGCCGGAAGTGATGTTATTTCTGGAGAAATTATCGCATTTACCTGTTTGAAAACAACTCTTGTTGGTGATTATTCGCATAGTAAGGAAGCCTGGGCAAAAGCCCAGAAATATATTGCCGATAATGGATTCAAACAAAATTTTGCGGGGAATTACAGCGAAGTTTATGTCAAAACGATTGACGATGTCAAGCAACCGTCAAAATGGGTAACCGAAATTTATATACCGGTTTTCCCAAAAGCAGTTGAACTTCCAGCCTCGGCTGTGATGCCAGAAAGTACGGCTCCAAAGACAGAGGCACCTGCTGCAGCTCCAACTGAAGAAATAAACTTTTAGCAATTAAACCTTTTCCGTTATCTTTATTCCAACAGCTAAATTTTCATTTTGCAGGACGAAAAGGATTTTATTCAGGAACTACTAAACCCTAAAACGCAGAATGCCGCGTTTCAAAAGCTCTTGCGGGATTATCAGCGCCCCTTGTACAGCCACATCCGGAATATTGTCCTGAACCACGATGATGCAAACGATGTTTTGCAAAATACGTTTATCAAGGTGTTCAGGCATTTGAAGGATTTTAAAGGCGACAGCAAATTGTTTTCCTGGATGTATCGCATCGCAACAAATGAAGCGATTACATTCATCAACCAAAAAGCCAAACGGAACGGTGTCACAAGTGAGGCCCTGCAAAATAAAATAGTGGACAATCTGAAAGCTGATCAATATTTTGACGGCAACGAGATTGTGGTCAAACTACAAAAAGCCATAGCCATCTTGCCTGAAAAGCAGCAATTGGTTTTTAAGATGAGATATTTTGAAGAAATTAAATATGAAGATATGTCCGAAATCCTTGGTACTTCTGTGGGTGCGCTCAAAGCATCCTACCATCATGCGGTAAAGAAAATTGAGGATTTTATGAAAGTCGATTAAACCATTAAATACTAATTTTGTCAAACGACCATGAAAGATTTTAAACTAGATAATGAACCTAAAATTTCTGCTGGATTTACAACTCCGGACGGCTATTTTGATACGTTTTCTGAAAAACTATTGGCCCAATTACCTAAAGAAGAACCTAAAGTCATTTCGATTAAGCGTTCCAAAAAAGCTTGGTATTATGCCGCTGCCGCAGTTATTGTGCTGATGCTTTCCATTCCTATTTACAATAAATATGCAACCAATCAACAGGAAATGGAATCGGCGGCTTTAGAAAATTACATAGCTTATAATTCCACTATTTCACAGGATGAAATCGTAGATTTATTAAGCCCGGAAGATTTAGACAAAATGAAGATGGATCTGAATCTTGACGATGCAGCCATCGAAGACGCTTTAAAATCAAATCCAAATTTAGAAGATTACATAACAGATTAACACCATGAAAATCAAAAACATACTTTCGATACTTATAGTTTTCATTTCTATAAATGCCATTGCGCAGGACGGCCCATTTATACGCAAAAAGAAAGATCAGATCAAATCGCTTAAAGTGGCTTTTATCACAAGTGAATTGAATTTGACTCCAGACGAAGCAACCAAATTCTGGCCCATATTCAATGCTTTTGAAGACAAACAGCAGGAAATAAAAAAACAAAGGCTGAAAGGTTATTTAGGTCGAATGGACAATGAATCCTTTGACAAATTATCTGAAAAGGATGCATCCAATATGCTGGCACAAATAGAAAATAGTGAAGATGAACTCTATCAGGCAAAGAAAAAATTTGTAGCCAGCCTGAAAGGAGTCCTTCCCTCAATAAAAATCCTCAAGCTTAGAAAAGCTGAAGAAGACTTCAACAGAAAGTTACTGCAACAATATCGCGATAGGAAATCAGATAGAAAATAAGGGAGCTCAGGCTCTCTTATTTTTTGAATTCAATCCGGAGGATTTTATCCTTCCCTGCAGCAAAGGCGGTAGTTTCATTTACAAAACGAATCGTGTAAAGTGTCTTATCAGTAAGAAACTGTTTCCATTTATTTCCACCATCAGATGAATGATGCAAACCCGTCAAACCTACCGCAACTAATTGTTTTCCTTTTGATTTTGGCACAAATTGAATACAGGAAGCGTAACCAAAACCTGAATTTTCGGCTAGGATTTTCCATGTTTTTCCACCATCAGAGGTGATGGCCTTGTTTTTCGAATTATTGCTTGGCTCTTCATAATTTCCACCTGCAACCACACCAATTTTATCATTATAAAAATCAGCTGTAAAAATTCCCGTCATCGTCTGCCCCTGCACTATTGGCGTTTCAAAAACTTCCCAGGAATTTCCCTTATCCGAAGAATAAAATATGCGTGCTTTTTTTCCGCCTGAAACAATCCATGTATTATTTCCTTTGATGCAGATATTGGTATTGCTTGCGGCAAAAGCGGCTTCGCCGTCAACGATTTTCGGCAGCTTATCACAATTTATTTTCTTCCAGGACTTACCGCCGTCACGGGTTATGAGAACGGAAAGGCAATTTTCGGTTGGATCTCCAATGGCAATTCCTTCATTTTCATTCCAAAAATCCATACTGTCGTAAAACACTTTTTCGTTGTTTTCGGAATAAACCTTCTGATAGCTTAAATCGGATTTATTGATGCGGTAAATGAAAGCCGGATTTCCAATATTGGCAATGAAGATTGATTTCGAATTCTGTCCAACAGATCTAAATTCTAATTTTTCATTGGTATTGGCAATTGTTTTTTGCAAATGCGTCAAGGTTTTGAAATCATAGTAACCAAACCTGCTTTTATCGGCTGCATACCAAATCTTATCTCCGTCAAGTTCTAATGCGCGAATGCTGATTATCATTTAAAATAGTATCAATTGCAACCGATTTAAAGGTGCTTTCAGAATTAGTTGAACCTGATTTACAGCTTAAGCAAAGTACTAAAGTTAGTAGGCAAAAAAATATGTTTTTCATTGCGAGGACTTGATTTATAAGCAAATGTACAAATTCCAATTGAGTTAAGATTTGGTTAAAATACATTTAAAAAGAGTTGTGGCACAGTAATTGGATATTCCAAAAAAAAATTATCCACTTACTAAAAACATAATTATGAGAACTAAAATTTTATCATTAACATTCCTGTCATTGTGGAGCATTACCAGCGTTTTTGCTCAGGATAGGACTACGGTTACCGCTACCAATTCGGATATCAGCGACAACCTTGATTTGCGCGCGGTGGCTTCAATCTTTGGTGATTCTAGGGATTTGGAAGATTTTGAAAGAAGATTGAATGATCCTAAAGCCCAGATATCAAATTTAGATTTGAACGGAGATAACCGTGTGGATTATTTACGTGTTATCGAAACCGTAGAAGGAAATACCCATTTGATCATTATCCAATCTGTTCTTGGCTTGGATACTTTTCAGGATATTGCTACCGTTGAAGTAGAAAAAGACCGTTACAATAAAGTTCAGGTTCAGGTAGTTGGAGATGTTTATATGTATGGTTCTAATTATATTTACGAACCGGTATATTCGTATACTCCGGTAATTTACACCTCTTTTTGGGTTGGTAACTACCGTCCGTATTATTCATCTTGGTATTGGGGATATTATCCTAGCTTTTACGTAGCATGGAATCCGTTCCCTGTGTACACTTACCATACTCATATTGGCCTTTTCATTAACCACCACCATCATTATAATTATGTAAATTACAGAAGATGTCAGGTAGCTTATAATAGTTACTATGCAGGAAGACGCGGAAATGCCTATGAAAGACAATATCCAAATCGTTCATTTACCCAAAGAAATAGCGGTTATTCAAATAGAAGGGAATTGGTAAACTACAGAAAGTCTGAAAGCCCAACCAGGAATACAGCTCCTTACAATGGAACAAGAAACAACTCTAACGGAATAAGGAATAATGCTGCAATAACATCTACAACAAGAGGTACAAGAGGAGTTAAAGATAATAGCGAAATAGTAAAAAGCGAATCAAATCCAAGAAGCAACGGAGCTGTGAGAGGAACCGAATCACCAAGAAGCGTTACAATGGAGAATGGCAGGGAGATAACAAATGAATCGACTCCAAGAAGCAATGGTTCTGTCCGAAATGGAAATTTAGGATCTCCCCGTACCTATGATAACACTCGTAGTAATCCAGCCCCAAGAAGTTACGGAAATGCAGGAAGTTCAGCATCTCCTAGAGGAATCGAAAATACAAGAGGATCAAATTCACAAAGTGGTATGGCGAGCCAAGGTAATTCAAGGGCATCTGAAAGCCCAAGAAGCGAAGCGCCAAGGAATATCCAACGTAGTGAACCTCAAAGAAGCTCCAGCCCAAGAGAATTTTCACAGCAAAGAGGCGGAAATTCACAAAGAAGTGGAAATGAAGGAAACTCAAGAGGCGGAGGAAACAGAAGAAGTTAAGTTGAATAGTTTATAGTTTAAATTGTTGGAGAAGCACTGCGTTTTTGCAGTGCTTTTTTTGATACTGAAAATAAAGTCTTTAAAAAATCAATGGATTGAAAAATGTAGTACATTTGTATCCGTTTTTTTATAACAAAATACCATGGGTGCCCATAATCATAAACTCCATAGCAATCTTAGTGTTGCCGGACTACTTATTACATTAGGAATTATTTATGGCGATATCGGAACTTCTCCTTTATATGTGATGAAAGCCATAATCGGATTAGACCATATCATCAATAAAGACATAATCCTAGGCGGACTGTCCTGCATCTTTTGGACACTGACACTGCAAACTACCTTAAAATACGTAATCATAACATTAAGCGCTGATAACCACGGCGAAGGTGGAATTTTCGCATTGTACGCCTTAGTGAAACGAACCAAAATCCAATGGCTCATTGTACCGGCAATTATCGGTGGTAGTGCGCTTTTGGCTGACGGAATCATCACTCCTCCTATCTCCGTATCTTCCGCTGTAGAAGGAATACGGACATTTTATCCGCACATCAATACCGTTCCCATCGTAATTGGAATCCTGTGTTTTTTGTTCATGATACAGCAATTCGGAACCAAGTTAGTGGGTAAATTCTTTGCCCCGATGATGCTGGTTTGGTTTAGCATGCTTGGCATTCTGGGTATTATACAAATCGGAAGCAATTTTGAAGTATTTCATGCATTGAACCCTTATTACGCCTATCATCTATTAAAAATACATCCTGACGGATTTTATGTATTAGGTTTCGTTTTCCTTTGTACTACAGGAGCCGAAGCATTATATTCAGACATGGGACACTGCGGCAGAAAGAATATCCGCATCAGTTGGATTTTTGTAAAAACCACTTTGGTATTAAACTATTTTGGACAAGGCGCATACCTGATAAAACATGAAGGCAATACATTGATGAATTTAGGTGGAAAAAATGCCAATCCATTTTATTTAATCATGGAAAGCTGGTTCCAGCCAATCGGTATCGTTATCGCTACTATGGCAGCTGTTATTGCTTCCCAAGCCTTAATTAGCGGCTCATTTACCTTGATAAATGAGGCTATGAGATTGAACTTCTGGCCAAAAGTAAAAATCAAATACCCAACCGATTTAAAAGGTCAATTATACATTCCATCCATCAACTGGCTATTGCTTATTGGTTGTATCGGTATTGTACTCCACTTTGAGGAATCTGGAAATATGGAAGCTGCTTATGGCCTGGCAATCGTATTGTGCATGATCATGACCACCATACTTTTGAACTATTACCTGATAATGAAAAGGGTTTCGATGTTTTTCATCGTTCCAATCATAGCGCTTTACCTAAGCATCGAGGTGAGTTTTCTTATTGCCAACCTTGATAAATTCCCACATGGCGGTTATGTAACCTTAATGATTGCCTGCGTATTGATCGGAATTATGACGGTTTGGTTTTTAGCTAAGAAAATCAGTAAGGCCTACACCAAAATCGTTAAGATTGAAAGTTATAAAAAGGTTCTTGCTGAGTTGAGCGTGGATTTATCCATCCCAAAATACGCAACACACCTGATTTACATGACCAACTCCACAAGGACGGACGAAATCGAGGAAAAAGTAATGTACTCCATTCTTCAAAAAAGGCCAAAACGTGCCGACATGTATTGGTTTGTCCACGTAAATATCCTGAGCGAACCTTATAAAAGGGAATACCGTGTGACCGAAATCATCAAGGACGATTTATACCGCGTCGACTTCAATTTAGGGTTCAGGGAACCGACAAAAATTAACCTGATGTTCAAGGAAGTTATTCGCGACATGGTGCAGAATGGCGAAGTGGATGTCACCAGCCGTTACGAATCCTTGAATAAAAACAACATCATCGGTGATTTCAAATTTGTACTTTCAGAAAAATTCCTGTCCAACGACAGCGACCTGACTTTCTTCGAGAAGATTGTGATGAACAGCTATTTCCTACTTAAAAAAATGAGTTTGTCTGAAGAAAAAGCGTTTGGTTTGGATAGTAGCTCGGTAAAAGTCGAGCAATTCCCAATGGTACTTCATGCTCCGGAGAAATTTGAAATGTGCCGCATCCGTTAAAATTTTACTTCGATAAAAATTAACAGCTTACGACAACAAAAAAGCATATCTTTGCCCGCTTATTTTTTTACATTATGCGATTACATCGAAATTTAGTTTACACAACAATCGACTCTCTAAATGCTATTTTCAACGAAGGGGAATATGCAGATAAAGTAGTCGCACGTGCCTTGAAAAAAGACAAACGTTGGGGAAGTTCCGACCGAAAGTTTGTTGCCGAAACTATTTATGAAATCGTACGCTGGAAAAGATTATACGCCGAAATCGCCGAAGTAAAGGAACCTTTCAACAGGGAAGATTTATGGAGGATGTTTGGTGTTTGGGCAGTTTTACGAGGCTACCCTATTCCTGACTGGAGGCAATTGGAAGGAACTCCGGCAAGAAAAATCAAAGGAAAATTTGACGAGCTTTCAAAAATCAGGAAATTCCGCGAGTCTATTCCGGATTGGATGGATGAGCTTGGTGTAAAGGAATTAGGTGAAGAAACCTGGACAAAGGAAATTGCAGCCCAAAACCAACAGGCTCAGGTTATCCTTCGGGTAAACACGCTGAAAACTACCAAAGATAAACTTCGCGCAATCTTAATGGATTTAAACATTGAAACCGAATTCCTTAAAGATCAGCCAGATGGGTTGGTTTTGAAAGAAAGAGCCAACGTATTTTTAACCGATGCGTTTAAGGAAGGGTTATTCGAGGTTCAGGATGCTTCATCACAATTAGTTGCGGCATTCCTTGATGTACAACCTGGCATGCGGGTAGTGGACACTTGCGCCGGTGCGGGCGGAAAAACCCTGCACATGGCTTCGCTAATGGAAAACAAAGGGCAATTGATTGCAATGGATCTGTATGAAAGCAAGCTAAAGCAATTAAAGCTAAGGGCCAAAAGAAATGGTGCCTTCAATATAGAATACCGAATCATCGATACGACCAAAGTCATCAAAAAACTTCACGAAAAAGCCGACAGGGTCTTAATTGACGCACCTTGTAGCGGATTAGGGGTTTTAAAAAGAAATCCAGATTCCAAATGGAAACTGCAACCTGAATTTATTGATAACATCAAAAAAGTACAGGCAGAAGTATTGGAGAACTATTCAAAAATCGTAAGGCCCGGAGGTAAATTGGTTTATGCAACCTGCTCCATCTTACCCTCTGAAAATCAGGAACAAATTAAACATTTCTTAACTACAGAGATTGGAAAAAGCTTTACCTTTGTTAAGGATACCAAGATCCTGGCGCAGGAAACTGGCTTTGACGGATTTTACATGGCGTTGTTAGAAAGAAAAAAAGATATATAATACCACATGAAAAAGATTTTTACTTCATTATTTTTAAGCTTTACCCTACTGGGAATAGCTCAGGACAAATCGGCGAATAATACGCTGTCTGTCAATTCTATTCCGGCAGGTTATTATAATACCGCAACCGGAACTGGTTATGTTCTAAAAACCCAGTTGTTCAATATCATCAAAAACCATAATGATAGAGGTTATGCAGGTTTGTGGACAACTTATGAAACATCTGACTTAGACCATCAATACGAAAATGACGGTACCCTTATGGATGTTTACTCTGAAAACCCAACAGGCACCGATCCGTATTCCTTTACAGTAGGCACTAACCAATGTGGTTCGTATAGCGCCGAAGGTGGTTGCTACAATAGAGAGCATACAGTCCCGCAAAGTTATTTTGGCAATGGCACGCAGCCAATGTATTCGGATGCGCATTTTGTACTTCCAACTGATGGAAAAGTAAATGGCTGGAGAGACGATCACCCATACGGTGTGGTAGCAGCAACATCTAATCCGTGTAATGCTGGTGCAACCAATACTCCTTGCAGTACAATGAATGGTTCTAAATTAGGGAATAATGTTAATTCTGGATATTCTGCAGGCTATTCCGCTAAGGTTTTTGAACCTTTGGATGCCTTTAAAGGGGATATTGCCAGATGCCTGTTGTATTTTGCAGTTCGTTATGAAGACCAGCTTGCTGGATTTTACACTTCTTCTACTTCAGAAGCTAAGGTGATTTTTGATGGAACGACAGGACATGCTTTTTCACAAACATTCCTAAATATATTGCTGACTTGGAACACCCAAGATCCTGTAAGTGCCCGGGAAATTGAGAGAAACGATGCGGTATACGCCCGTCAAGGCAATAGGAATCCGTTCATTGACCATCCGGAATATGCAACCTCTATTTGGGGATTACCGTTGGCTGTTCCAGGATTTGAGCCATTAAATGCTGTTACTGTTTTCCCAAATCCATCATCAGATGTTGTTAATATTTCAACCGAAATCACTCTGGACCAAATTGATGTTATCTCTATCAACGGACAGGTTTTGCAACAAATTAAAAATCCAACATTTGAGAACAATACGTATTCAATAAGCAATTTACCTAAAGGATTTTACTTCTTGAAATTGTCATCACAAAGCAACTCAGTTACCAAAAAAGTATTAATAAACTAATTTTAGTGACTCCAAATAATACCTAAACGCTGTTGAAATTCAACAGCGTTTTTTTGTTTTTAATCGAAAAAGTAGTCAAAATCCGCCAAAACCAATGCTTTATACATTGTTTTTCTTTGAACTTTAGACCGTGTTCACTATCTTTCGCCCTCAAATTGTGTTAACCTAAAACATTTTCAAAATGTTAGAAGAAAAGAATGATAACCTGCAAGATGCAGATGGAAACGTAGCAAATGAATCACAAGAAGTGACCACTGCTGAAAATCAAGAGATTCCTGTTGATGTTCAAGAGGAAAACGAAGTTGTTACTGCAGAGGCTGAAGAAGCTGTTGCTGAAGTAACTTCTGCTGAAGAAATAATTGCTGAAGAGCCTGAAGAAAAAGTTGCTGTTTTAACGGAAGAACTGACTGAAGACGAAATCGAGGTTGCTGCCGAAAGGGAAGCATTGGTTGAGGAAACTTTAGAGCCAGCCGTCGTAGAAGAAGCCGTAGCCGAAGTTGAAGACGACGAAGATATCCTCGATGCTGAATCTCCGGCGATAGCAATTGTTGAAGCTGTTGATGAAATCCAGGCAGAACAAAATACAATTGAATTAACCGATGAACAGGTTGCCGATGAGACTCCAGTTGTTGAAGCAAACGACAGCCAGGCAGTGATCAATGCCATTGAGGAAGTAAACGCGGAAGAAAGCGAGGACGAAACCTTGAAAGACCGTCATGACATTCCAATGTTGGATTATGATGCGTTGTCAATGGAAGAATTGGTTGATGAACTTGCTAATTTGGTTGTAGTTGAAAAACTAATGTCTGTTAAAGACCATGTTGAAGAACTTAAGAAATCATTCTTAACGAAATACTATCATTTCATTGATGAAAAGAAAGAGGAATATCATGCTGAAAATCCGGAAACAACTGAAGATTTTCACTATCATTTCCCATTAAAAACAAAATTTGACCAATTATATTCCCAATACAGGGATAAGAAAAATAATCACTTCCAAAGCCTACAAAATAATTTAAAGACGAATCTTGAAAACAGATTGGCTATTGTAGAGGAATTGAAAAACCTAATCCACAGCCAGGAAAGCATTCCGGTTACCTTGAAGAAATTCAATGACATCCGTGACCGTTGGAAAGTTGCCGGGCCAATCCCAAAAGACAAATACAACCACGTTTGGAATAACTACCATTTCCATTTGGAAAATTTCTATGATGTCTTGCATTTGGACAGGGAAATCCGTGACCTGGATTTCAAACATAACTTAGTTCAAAAACTTAAGATCATTGAGCGTGTTGAAGAATTAATAAAAGAGGAAGACATCAATAAAGCATTCCGCGAACTGCAGGATTTACACCGAATCTGGAAAGAAGATATCGGGCCGGTTTCTAGGGAGAACCGTGAAGAAATCTGGAACAAATTCAGTGAACTGACCAAGCAGATGCACGACAAACGCGAAGCGCAATACGAGCAATTCCGTGAAGTCGAGAAAGCAAACTTAGATAAGAAAAAGGAAATCATAGCCCAAATTGAGGTTCTGGCTCAGGAAAAAGTGGGTTCACATTCGGCCTGGTTAGGCCAGATTGAAAAAGTGGAAGCCTTACGCAATCAATTTTTCGGTGCAGGAAAAGTTCCGGCTGATGTGGCAGACCAAACCTGGAATGATTTCAAAAATGCGGTTAGAAGCTTCAATGTTTTGAAAAACTCTTTCTATAAAGACATCAAAAAAGACCAAAACGATAACCTTTCCAAAAAACAGGCTCTGGTTGCCAAGGCAAATGAACTAAAGGAAAGCACCGATTTTGCAGCTACAACTCCAATCTTCAAGCAAATCCAGGAGGAATGGAAAACGATTGGGCATGTTCCTAGGAAATTCTCTGATAAACTTTGGGCCGAATTCAGGGCAGCCTGCAATGAATATTTTGAAAAGCTGAAAGAGCAGAAATCGGAAGTCAATGAAGACGAACTAAAAGCGTTTGAAAGCAAAAAAGCCTACCTGGAAACTATCAAGTCGTTTGAATTGATTGGAGACCACAAAACCGATTTGGATGCGATAAAAGCACATATCGAAACCTGGAAAAGTTTTGGCAAGGTTCCGTTTGCACGCCGTCACATCGAAGGTAAATTCAACAAAATCCTTGATTCCTTGTTTGAAAAATTAAGTGCAAGCAAAAAAGACAATGAAATGGCACGTTATGCCAATCGTTTGGATAATCTTCATTCCGATACCCGAAAATTAGACAACGAGAAAGTATTCATTATGCGTAAGATTGAAGAGGTTCAGAGCAATCTGTTCCAGTTGGAAAACAACATCCAGTTCTTCGCGAATGCTAAATCGGATAACCCAATGGTAAAAGAAGTGATGAAAAACATCGAAAAGGAAAAAGAGGAATTAGCAACCTGGAAGGAAAAGCTAAAACAACTTAGAAATATCAAAACCGAAGAATAAAAGAAAAGTCCCGAATGATTCGGGACTTTTTATTGCTGTATTTTGGAAGCCAGGAGATAAATCACCGCCATCCTTATCGCCACACCGTTTTCAACCTGATTGAGGATTACGGATTGTTTGGAGTCGGCCACATCGGAAGTGATTTCCACTCCCCTGTTGATTGGCCCTGGATGCATGATGACAATTTCCTTGTTCAGCGAATCCAAAAGTTGTTTATCGACCCCATATTGCTGTGCATATTCCCTTGTGGATGGAAAGTAATTCACATCCATTCTTTCATTCTGAACGCGAAGCATATTAGCTACATCACACCATTCAAGGGCTTTTCTAAGATTTGGTTCTACAGTCACTCCCAAGCTTTCTATGTATTTTGGGATTAGCGTTTTTGGTCCGCAAACCTTTACTTCTGCGCCCTGCATCTGTAAAGCGTAGATGTTGGATAAAGCCACTCTCGAGTGTAAAATATCGCCAACGATTACTACTTTCTTTCCTCCTACTTCGCCCAATCTTTCCTTAATGGAATAGCTGTCTAATAGCGCTTGTGTTGGATGCTCGTGTGCTCCGTCTCCAGCATTTACTATACTTGCCTTTACATTTTGCGAAAGAAAATAAGCCGCACCCGGATTCGCGTGGCGCATCACGACCATATCCACTTTCATCGAAAGGATGTTATTTACAGTATCAATAAGTGTTTCTCCTTTTTTAACCGAAGATTGTGCTGTAGAAAAGCTAATCACATCGGCGGATAGCCTTTTTTGAGCCAATTCGAAAGAGAGTTTGGTTCGCGTGCTGTTTTCGAAAAAAATGTTGGCAATCGTGATATCCCTTAATGAAGGGACTTTTTTAATAGGCCGATTGATGACTTCCTTGAAATGGTCTGCCGTTTCAAAAATCAAATCGATATCCTCTTTTTTGAGGTATTTTATTCCTAATAAATGGTTGACTGATAGTTCCAATTGTGTGTTGTTGTTTAGTTATGGTTCAATCAAATTATATTTTAACTTCGTAAATCGTATTTCTTACATCAGATAGACCGCGTCTTCCCCGTCTTTCTCTTTCCAGCATACTTTTACTTTCTCGTCGGTAATCGCGTCTACCTGTCGGCCGCGATAATCGGGCTGTATCGGCAGATGACGGCTGAATCTTCTGTCAATCAGTACCAAAAGCTCAATCTCTGCAGGCCTTCCAAATGACTGAATGGCGGTTAATGCTGCGCGAATGCTTCTTCCCGTAAAAAGCACATCGTCAATAAAGACTACTTTTTTGTCCTCTACCAAAAAATCGATTTGGGTTTTATTGGCTTCCAGTTGTTTTTCGCCACGACGGAAATCATCCCTGAAAAAGGTAATGTCAAGGAAACCCAGTTCTACATTTTGGATTTTGTAATCGTTTTCCAAAAGAGCCTTCAACCGTTGTGCCAACGAAACACCGCGTGGTTGGATACCGATAAGTACAGAATTGGAAAAATCGAGGTGGTTTTCGATTAACTGACAAGCCAAACGATGGAGTATGATATTGACTTCTTTTGAAGTGAGCAATACTTTTTGACTCATGATAGTGTTGTTTGGGTTGTAAAGATACTATATTTTAGTACTCGTGTCAACTGTGGTTTTGCCATAATCCGAAAAGCCGCTTTTTTTCATATATTTACTTAAACAAATACGATGAATCGATTTCTGAAATTCCTTTTTTTGTTATGCCTTTCATTGAAATCCTTTTCTCAGGATAAGGTAAAATTCATTGTATATGAAAACTACAGTGACTTTGAAACCCAAATCGATAGCATCAAAAGCATAGGCCGGGCTGAGTATGTTAAGGCAATCAACAAAAGGCTTGAGAATAATGAAGAGCCGTTTATTTACGGAATTTGCGATTTAATAAAACAGGATAGCCTGATTGAGTGCATTCCCAATCTAAAAAGATATATTTCCAATTGTAAACGAAAAAATCACAATTCCTCTGAATGTGCTTTACATAGATTAGCCGAAATCGGGAGCAAAGCCGATCAGCAATTTATCCTGGATGATTTCCAATTACATTTGGATAAAAGACTTAACAATCACGGCTGGCTTCAGGCTTATATTTCTGCATTAACGGAACTCCATATTTCTAACGGACATGATAAGTTGGACAAGGCTTTCTTTGATTGGAATGGCATCGATCTGAATTTTGCTGAATTCCCAAAGCTATTTGATATAAAAAAGGAACTTGAAAAGCAATTTTCCGTAAATTTTCCAAAAGCCCTTGCCCAGGAAGGCTACAAATTAAACAATGTAATGGCCTTTATTGATAACGCTAGTGAAGTTGCCAAAAATAACGGTATACCCAAACCAAGGTACATTGTTGAAATTGAACTGCCCTATGATGAAATGAGTGGAAATGATAAAGAAGAAGCTTCACTTAAGAAAATCCAGGAATTGACCGGCCTACCCAAAGAAAATATCAATTTAAAATCTAGCAGTGGTGGCTATTACCGACATGAAGAAGAACGATTTGGCACTACTACAGGCCTTACGGTTCAATACATAGACTATTTGTCGAAATACCCGAATGCGAAATGCACCAAATTCATTCGATTATTGTTAAGCCGCGATTACTTCGATGAGTATGACAGGTATTGTGCGGAAAAATACCTAAGCGCACAAAAATAAAACGCAGTTGAAGCTTTCCCTAATTCTTATCAAAATGGTAATGATTTCCTATTTTTTTGTTAAACGGCAAACAAGTTTTCATGGAAACAACCAATTTTAAATCCAGAAAACAACCTTACAAATTTCAATCTATGAAACAAATCTTCTCTCTCTTATTAGTTTGTTCCGCTTCAATTACAGTCTTGGCACAGGATAAACCAAAAAACACCCTATTGAATCTCGACATTGAAAATGTCGTCAAGGGCAAGGCAGTTGACTGGACGGATTTTGGCAACGAAAAATATGTCCTTGGGGTCGATTCCACTGTAGTGCATGGCGGAAAATATTCGCTTTCCATAGCCAATACTACTGACCTTGTCGATTTCAGGGCGTGGAATTTTACGTTACCCCATAATTACGAAGGAACCCGAATCATTTTAAGCGGTTATCTAAAAACTGAAAATGTAACTGACGGTTTTGCTGGCTTATGGATGCGCATCGATCCTTCGATAGCTTTTTCAAACATGAAAGACAAAGGAATAAAAGGAACCAATGATTGGCAGAAATTTGAAATAGCACTCGACATGAATCCACAGGAAACCGAACAGATTGTCCTGGGATGCCTTCTTGTTGGCAAAGGCAAAGTTTGGGTTGACGACCTGGAAGTCCATATTGGCCGGAAGGAATTGAAAGATGCTAAGGTTTTTGAAAAGAATAAATACCCAGCCGACCTGGATACCGAATTTGCCCAAGGATCCAAAATAAATGATTTTACACCCAATGCCACGCAACTCGCAAACCTAAAAACACTTGGCTTGGTTTGGGGATTCCTTAAATACCATCATCCTGAAATTGCGAAAGGAAACTATAATTGGGATTTTGAATTATTCAGGGTTACACCAAAAATACTCGCAGCTAAAAACCTGACGGAAAGAGATGCCGTATTACTCGAATGGATACAAAAATTAGGTCCGGTCAAGGAAGGGAAACTGGAAAAATTTAGCCCAAGCGAAATAAAAATAGCACCCGACCTGGATTGGCTGAACAAAAGCGGTTTTTCAGCAGAATTACAGAACGAGCTTCTGAAAATAAAAAATGCGGACAGGAGTGATAAAAATTACTACATTGGTTTACATCCGAATGTGGGTAATCCTGACTTTAAAAATGAAGCCGCATACTCTAATTTATCCTCTCCCGATGCGGGTTATCGCCTTTTGGCATTGTACCGCTATTGGAACATGATACAATATTACTTTCCGTACAAAAACCTTATTGAGGAAGATTGGAAAAATGTACTTGAAGAGTTCATTCCGAAAACATTGGCCGCAAAAGATAAAATTGAATATACTGTAACCATGCTCGAATTGATTGCGAGGATACATGATACACACGCCAATGTTTGGGGCAATAATAAAAGCCTGACAGAATACAAAGGCAGGCTCTTTCCTCCTTTTGAAACCACTTTTATAGAAAATCAGGCTGTCGTAACTGATTATTATGATGATAAATTAGGCGCTGAGACTACACTTCAAAAAGGCGACATCATTACTAAAATCAACGATAAGGATGTTTCGGAAATCGTGAAGGAACGACTTAAAAGAACTCCGGCTTCCAATTACCCTACACAATTGAGGGATTTGGGTTTTGGCCTCTTACGCACCAACGACACTTTGCTGAATGTAACCTACAAACGCAATAATCAATTATTTACTCACGCTGTCAAAACTTATCTGCCGAGTAAAATCAATATTTACAAAAAATACGAAGCCAAAGAAGGCAGCAGTTTTAAGCTTATCGATAAAGACATTGTTTACATTGACCACGGCATGTTGAAAAAAACTGATCTGGAGCAGATTTCAAAGGAACTTCAAAATGCCAAAGCACTGATTATTGATGATCGTAATTACCCGTCTGAATTTCCGCTTTTTCAATTGGGAAAACTATTGGTTCCTAACAAATCTGATTTTGTGAAATTCTCCAACGGTAGCATCAAAACGCCGGGCTTGTTTACCTATACCAAACCTTTGGATGTCGGTGCTGCCAACAGCAATTATTTTAAGGGAAAAGTAATCATATTGGTAAATGAAACGACCCAAAGCTCAGCAGAATATCATGCGATGGCCTACAGGACCGCGCCGAATGCTACTGTTATCGGCTCAACGACAGCCGGTGCAGATGGAAATGTTTCTGACATAAAATTACCGGGCGGAATCAGTTCAATGATTAGCGGAATTGGAATTTATTACCCTGACGGAAAGGAAACCCAACGTATCGGGATTGTCCCTGATATTGAAGTAAAACCAACCATTGAAGGAATCAAAAGCGGCAAAGACGAAGTACTCGATAAAGCCTTGGAATTTATCCGGAAAGGCTAAAACAAAAACTCCCGCTGATAGCGGGAGTTTTTATATGATTTAGTTATACATTTTCTTTCTCTGTTCCTGAATCTTCTCATCATCAAGGTATTCATCAAAAGTCATGTAACGGTCAATGACACCATTTGGAGTGATTTCCAGGACACGGTTGGCAACAGTTTGCGCAAACTCGTGGTCATGGGTAGTGAACAAAACCGAACCTTTAAAGTTTTTCAGCGAATTGTTGAAAGCAGTAATCGATTCCAGATCCAAGTGATTGGTTGGTTCGTCAAGCATTAAGACATTGGCACGTATCATCATCATTCGCGACAACATGCAACGCACTTTTTCACCTCCCGATAATACGGTACATTTTTTCAAAGCTTCTTCACCAGAGAAAATCATTTTTCCTAAGAAGCCACGAACATAAACTTCATCGCGCTCTTCTTCGGTTTTTGCCCACTGGCGCAACCAGTCTACAAGGTTTAAGTTACCGTCTGTAAAGAATTCGCTATTATCATTTGGCAAATAGGATTGTGTAGTAGTGATTCCCCAGTCAAATGTTCCTGTATCTGCTTTCATGTTTCCGTTTAGGATTTCATAAAAAGCAGTTGTAGCACGGGAATCTTTAGAGAAAACGACAACTTTATCGCCTTTTGCCATATTCAAATCGACATTCTTGAACAGCAATTCACCATCAATTGACGCCGAAAGGTTTTCCACATGCAGGATTTGGTCTCCGGCTTCTCTTTCTACATCAAATATAATGGCAGGATAACGACGGCTTGAAGGCTTGATTTCTTCCAAATTCAATTTGTCGATCATCTTTTTACGCGAAGTAGCCTGTTTCGATTTGGCAACGTTAGCACTAAAACGACGGATGAATTCTTCAAGCTCTGCTTTTTTCTCTTCCGCTTTCTTGTTTTGCTGGGCTTTCTGGCGTGCCGCTAACTGGCTTGATTCATACCAAAAAGTATAGTTTCCTGAAAAATGGTTGATTTTAGAAAAATCGATATCTGAAATATGCGTACAAACCGCGTCCAAAAAGTGACGGTCGTGCGATACTACGATTACGGTGTTTTCATAATTAGCCAAAAAGTTTTCCAGCCATGAAATCGTTTCAAAATCCAGGTCGTTCGTAGGCTCATCCATTACCAATACATCAGGATTCCCGAAAAGCGCCTGCGCCAAAAGCACACGAACCTTCATTTTTCCTTCCATATCACCCATCAGTGTATAGTGCATGTCGGAACCAATTCCAAGGTTTGACAACATCGCACCTGCATCGGATTCGGCATTCCAGCCATTCATTTCCTCAAACTGTACCTGCAATTCTCCGATCCTGTCAGCATTCGCATCATCATAGTCGGCATACAAAGCATCCATTTCCGATTTTACGGCAAACAATACTTTATTCCCCATCATCACGGTTTCCAATACGGTGTGCTCGTCAAATTTGTTGTGGTCCTGGCTCAAAACCGACATACGTTTTCCAGGCTCCAGGAACACCCTTCCCGATGTTGGATCGATATCTCCGGCAAGGATTTTCAAGAATGTTGATTTTCCGGCACCATTTGCCCCAATTACCCCGTAGCAGTTGCCTTGTGTAAAGGTGGTGTTTACTTCATCGAATAATATTCTTTTACCAAACTGGACTGATAAATTGTTTACAGTTAACATGAATTGTAGTTATTAAATTTCGGTGCAAAAGTAGTTAAAATAAAAGATAGTTTAGATAAAAAAAGTTGTGTAATTAATCATAAAACAGCATATTTACCGCAGTTTAACTTTAACTATAGATTAACAGTAATATTGAAAGTATCAGATTAATTTTGTTTACTAGGCTCAAATTAATGCACAAGATTAATAATATAAAAACACTAGGTTTTCTTATCCCGATATTCGTTCTTTTCAGTTCGTGTAAAAACGAATTTAAGGGAAGTGATTATGTAGCCTATTTTGGCGGTGAAATTGTAAACCCGAATAATCCTTACGTATTGTTTTGCAAAGACAATGAAGTCATTGACACTTTGAAATTGGACAAGAACAACCGCTTCTTTGTTCAGTTTGATTCGCTTGCGCCTGGACTTTATAGCTTTAAGCATGAACCGGAATACCAGTATGTTTATTTTGATAAAAATGACAGCATCATGGTTCGTGTCAATTCGAAGGACTTTGACGAATCTGTTGCCTTTTGTGGCCGTGGTGAGGAAAAGAACAACTTTCTCATGGAAATGTACCTGAAGAACGAAAAGGACAAATACAAGATGTTTGAATTCTTTGATGACAATTTTGAGGATTTTTCCAAAGAGATCGATTCGACTTATTCCAAACTGACGAAATTCTACAACACCCGGAAAGCAGAGGTTAAATGGAGCGATGACTTTGATGTTTTTGCCAAGGCTTCGCTGGATTTTGGTTATTATTCCAAAAAAGAGCTTTATCCGATCATCCACAAAATCAGGACTGGTGAAGACTTAATTGAAAAACTGCCTGCGGATTATTACGACTACAGGAAGACCATCGATTTCAATAATGTGGAGCTTTCGAGTTATGCGCCTTACGTGATGTACCTGTCGCACATGCTCAACAACATGGGGAATATCAATTATCATAATCATTTTAGCGTGACCGATTTGGCTCTAAAAACCAATATCAACAAAATGACTATCGCGGATACTTTGATAAAAAACCAGGTGGTAAAAAACAACATTCTCAACAATATCGCATTCACTTATCTGTTGGAAGACCAGAATACAGTAAACAACAATAAATTCCTTGCGTCCTATAAAAAGTTTTCTACGGATAAAAGCAAAACCAATGAAATCATCACGATCTGCAATGCCATACAGATGCTGAAAGTGGGCAACCCGCTACCCGAAGTCACTTTGATTGATGTTAATGGAAAGGAAGTCCCTTCCAATAGTTTGGCCAAACCACACACCATATTTTTCTTTTGGACCGTAAATGCAAAATCCCATTTTGAAGCAGCGCACAAAAAAATAATGGCACTCAAAGCCAAATATCCAAAGTATAATTTCGTTGCCGTGAACATTAATGATACTGAGGAAGATTGGAAAAAAACACTCGCGAATTACAAGTTCAATTATATAACCGAATTACACTGCTCGGACTTCGAAGACATCAAAAACAAATGGGCAATCAATAAAATCCACCGAACCATTATCCTGGGCAACGATGGTAAAATCAAAAATGCCTTTGTGAATATCTTTGATGCCGAATTTGAAGACAATTTGAAATAGGCTTCTTAGACTTAGATTGTTAGAAATAAAAAAGGTTCCGATAAAATCGGAACCTTTTTTATTATAGAATATCTTGTTATTGATTTCCTTTTGCGTAATCTGCTAAGAATTGCGCCAAACCGATATCTGTCAATGGGTGTTTTAACAATCCTGTGATTGATGATAATGGCCCTGTCATTACATCTGCTCCAATTTTGGCACAGTTTACAACGTGCATTGTGTGACGGATAGAAGCGGCTAAGATTTCTGTTTCAAAAGCATAGTTATCGTAAATCTCCCTGATTTCCTGGATCAAAGCCAATCCGTCAGTAGAAATATCGTCCAATCTTCCCAAAAATGGAGAAACATAAGTAGCTCCCGCTTTTGCAGCTAAGATTGCCTGTCCCGCAGAAAACACCAACGTAACATTGGTTTTGATTCCTTTATCAGAAAAATATTTACAGGCTTTTACACCTTCTTTGGTCATTGGGATTTTCACTACGATTTGTGGATGCAACTCAGCCAACTCCTCGCCTTCCCTAATCATTCCGTCATAATCAATCGCAATAACTTCGGCACTTACATCACCATCAACGATATTGCAGATGTCAACGTAATGTTTCAGAATGTTATTTTTTCCGGTGATTCCTTCTTTTGCCATCAACGAAGGATTTGTTGTAACTCCATCAAGTACGCCCATATCCTGAGCTTCTTTGATGTCATTTAGATTGGCAGTGTCAATAAAAAATTTCATAGTGTCGTATTTATATAAATTGTGTGTTTCAAAAATTCGTTGGCAAAATTACAAAAACTTATCCCTATTCCCTAATCCCTTTTTACTTCAGTTTATAATGGTTCATCAGCATGCTTTCGTAAATCCTATCGGGTAAAATGCGTTTTAGGACAATCGAGAATTTCTGCATGAATGCGCCTTCCTTATAATGAAGTTTTGGGTTTTTAGCATTGATAATCTGGTAGATTGCCATTGCCATTTCATCTGGATTTCCGCCACTGTCCACGTGTTCGTCCATTTCCTTTAGGATGGAACCGTAAGCAGTTTCATAAGCTGAATCCTTAATAACAGGTGCGTGGTATCTTCCGGCAGCAATATTCGTGGCAAAATCGCCTGGTGCAATGCTGACGATATTTACGCCAAAACTCTTTGCTTCCATGCTGATAGCTTCCGTAACCAGTTCCAATGCGCCTTTTGAAGCAGAATAAATTCCGCGGTAAGGCAATCCCATATATCCGGCAATTGAAGTTATGTTAATGATCAAACCCGATTTCTGTTCACGCATTTGTGGCAGAACGGCTTTCATGACCTCGATTGGGCCAAAGAAATTGGTTTCGAAATTATTCCGCATTTCATCGGTTGGCGTTTCTTCGATTGGCCCAGTAATTCCGACACCCGCGTTATTGATTACAACATCAATCCTTTTTGAAATTGAAATTATCTTTTGAACCGCATGCTGGATACTTTCTGCATTCCGCACATCCAAAGCAATCAAAGGAAAAACCAAATTCACGATCTTATCCGGATTCCGGCTGGTTCCATAAACCGTATAGCCTTTGTGGAATAAAAATTCACCAATGGCCTTTCCAATTCCCGATGATGCTCCTGTAATTAAAACTACTTTGCTCATATCTCTTGTCCTAATTGTATCATATAACCATTGTTGTCATAAATCGCGAATTCGCGCATTCCCCAATCAAAGGTTTCCAATTCGTATGCTATTTTTACTTTATCCTTAAGCTGGTTCCAAAGCGTTTCGACATCATCAACCTTTATATAAAAACTTCCTGTAAATTGTGGCTTATCAAAAGACGTATGCGCATTAGGCTTTGCCATCATTAACTCACATTCATCCCTATGGATTGCGGCCCAACCCCATTCTTCATTGCTCTCACCACAGGTAAATCCTAAAATTGCACAATAAAAGTCGATGCTTTCCTTGAGTTTTTCTGTCCAGATAATTGGAACTATCGGTTGGAATTTCATAGTTTAAAATTTATTGCTAATATAATTTAATTTAGACCTGACAGTCACTGGCTGCCCTCCTTTTAATTTCAAATCAGTTTATTTTGATGCCCAAACCATGATTTTGGCTCAGGTGTATTTTACCGTTGATGATTTCGCTTCCTTTGGCAATGTCGTTAGCAATAAGATTCGCTCCGTCCAGATCGGCATAATCACAAAGCGGGGCCAATGCCGCGCCAGCCGAAATTCCTATGGATGATTCCGTCATGCAACCAATCATAATCTTAAAATCAAGGTTTCTCGCAACGCTAAGCATTTCGAGTGCCGGAGTCAATCCACCACATTTTACAAGTTTGATGTTGATGCTGCGGTAGTGTTTTTTCAAATCGTTTAAGACCGAAACATCCTGGCAATCCTCATCTGCCATCCAATTGGCAAATTTATTGGCATCCAAAGCCTCATAATTCTCAATTCCGGGTTTCATGGGCTGTTCCAAATAAGTAAACCGGGAAACCATTTCATGATTCTCCAACCAAAGGCAATTCTCTGTAGTGAAGCTTCCATTGGAATCCAGCGCCATATTTTTATCCAATTGCAATAACCTGGTAACATCGCCTTCATCGAAATGATTGCATTTGACTTTGAATTTAGGCCAAGAGGATGCCTCAATCTTTTTAATCTGATTCGCCACCGAATCTACACTGATTGTAATTGAGGATTCCGGAAGTTGATTATAATTTATCGCATTCAGCTCCAAAAAGCTTTTCTTTTCGAGTTTGCCAAACAAATCCCAATACGCGCAATCTAGGGCCGAACGCAGGAAACTTGGTAAGTCCAATTGCAGAAGAAATGTATAGAATTCGGTTGGATGGGCTATTTTATGGTTTTCAACCTTAGATTTTATTTTACCTAAAGCAACTTCAAAATCAGCGAGGCTGATGTGGTAATAATCTATCGAGGTACATTCGCCATAGCCTTTGGAACCATGGCTTTGAAGAATAACAATCAAAGCTTCGCGGTGTGTGTAATTTCCGTATGCGATGGCAAAGGTTTCCTTGAGTTGAAATCGTACTATTTGCCATTGTAGAACCATAGGTTGTAAAAATAAAAAATCCCGATAATTTCGGGATACTATTTTTGAAAAAAAAATGGCAAGCGACCTACATCGCACCGCTACAACCACATACCTTTGCTATGTTCCCATCCTGGAGGATTTTGCAGGAGCTGGTCGTGTAGGACTTGCCGGTGCAAAGATACAATCTTTTTATTTTTTTGCAAGAATTTAAGTCCAATATAAATATATTTGTGAGTGAAAAATTAATTACAAAAAATGAAACTCCGTAACCCATTAATTACCATTTTATTAGCGTCTAGCATTGTTAGTTTATTAGCATTAAGTATTAGTTGCAAAAACAGTCGAAGCGATATGGAAAAGTATTTTAGCTTTGATGAAAACACTTTAAAACCTTTATACCAGCCAACAGACAAAGTCGATTTTACCTTATTGAATACCGAAAACAAAACTATTGACAGCGTTGCCTATTTTGTAGATAACAAACTTATTTCTTCCGTGAGGGGAAATAGCAAGTTTACTTTGGATCTGAATGGCAGGAAGTTGGGTTACCAGGAAATAAAGGCTACCGTATATTTTGAAGGAGATACGGTTTCGACCAAAACCCGCGTTGAAGTAGCTTCCGGGATTGTTCCGAAATTATATAAATACACCATTGTCAATACTTATAATCATGATGTGAATGCGTTTACCGAAGGTTTCGAATTCTATCGCGATACCTTGATGGAAAGTACGGGACAGAACGGCAAATCCTATTTTGCCAAAATTGATTACAAAACCGGAAAAACCTATAAAAAAGTAGGCTTGGACCAACAATATTTTGGAGAAGGGATTACAGTGCTTAATGGCAAAGTATATCAATTGACCTGGCAAAACCTAACCGGATTTATTTATGATGTGAATTCGATGAAAAAAATCAAGGACTTCAAATTTGACAAACAGGTTGAAGGTTGGGGAATGACGAATGATGGCAAAAACATCTATCATTCAGATGGAACAGAAAAAATATGGACGATGGATCCGGAAACCCAAAAACTGGTTGATTTTGTGAATGTATACACTAATGACAGCAAAATCAAGGCAATCAATGAACTCGAATGGATTAACGGAAAAATCTATGGCAACATCTGGCAAAAAGACGCTATCGCAATCATCAATCCGAAAACGGGAGCTGTTGAAGCGGTAATGGATTTGTCTGCTTTACGTGCCAAAGTTACAAGCAAGGAAGCTGAAGTACTTAACGGAATTGCCTATAACAAAAAGACAAATACAATTTTTGTAACCGGTAAAAACTGGGATAAGACATTTGAAATTAAGGTAAACGAATAATTTTTTATTCGCTTCCAACCTTTTGGTCGAAATGATGCTCTTTAAAAGGAAACGATAACTATCATGGCCAAAATCAACATCTCCATCCCGCAGCCCTGCCACGAAAATTGGGAAGCAATGGCGCCCGAAGACAAAGGGAAATTTTGTGCTTCGTGCCAAAAGAAAGTCTTTGATTTCACTAACGCATCCGACAGGGAAATTGTAACTTCATTCCAAAAGGATGAAAATCTTTGTGGTCGATTTTTAGAGTCGCAACTCAACCGCGATTTAATCAAACCCGAAAAGAAAAATCCATTTTGGTTGGCTACTACATCTGCAGTCATTAGCCTTATAGGATTGAGCTCTCAGGAAGCATCGGCACAGCAAAAAACCACTCCGACAGAACATACAACGAGAGTTCTTTTAGGCAAACCTGCTCCTCCTAAAAATAATATGGACTCCACAAAAAAAGAGGAAATCATTACTAATCCAGAACTTGAAATTTCAGGGGTTGTATCAGATAAAGCAGAGGCTTTGCCTGGCGTGTCTGTGATTATTAAAGGAAAGTCAAATTCAGCCGAAACAGATTTTGACGGAAAATTTAGGATTAAGGCTAAAATAGGCGATACTTTGGTTTTCAATTACCCTGGTTATTCCACTTTGGAATATAATGTGATTGATTCAAAAAATATCACCCTGGAAATGAAATCAACACACGTTTTTATGGGAGAAATTGTAGTTAAAAGGCGTACATTCTTTGGTCGTATCTTTCATTCAATCGGGAACTTATTCAGATAAGATTATGGACAGAATCAACATCTCTATTCCGCAACCCTGCCACGAAAACTGGGGAACAATGACGCCCGAAGGCAAAGGAAGGTTCTGTGCTTCGTGCCAAAAGAATGTTATCGATTTCACTAACGCATCCGATAGGGAAATTCTAACTGCATTCCAGAAGAATGAAAATCTTTGTGGCCGATTTTTAGAATCACAACTCAACCGCGATTTAATCAAACCTGAAAGGAAAAATCCGCTTTGGTTAGCAACAACATCTGCAATGATAAGCTTTATTGGCTTTGGAACACAGGAAGCGATTGCTCAAAACAAAGCCAAAATAGAGCAAACGGATAAAAAGATCTTGAAGAATCTTGATAAACCAACTAGCGATAATATTCTGGTTTCCGGAATTGTCTATGATGAAAATAACACACCAATTCCGCATTTAGGCCTTTATGTAAGGGGAGCTAAAATTGGTGAAACCAATGAGAATGGTAATTTTTCAATTTATACCCATTTAAGGTCCAGGATCGTATTCCGCAATGCTGATGACGATGATGACGATGCCACAGATTATTATGTTAGAAAAGAAAACAATGCCAATATTGAAATCAATACCGTAAAATACATCCGCGTTGTCAAATCCCGTATTGTTTTAGGCGGCTCTACAGTGGTAAAAGCGGAATCAATTACAAAAGGCCGTACCTTTTTTGGCAAGATACTATATCGGATTGGCAACTTATTCCGATAAAAAAAGCCTCTCAGTTGAGAGGCTTTTTTTATTTCTTTGCGAATTCCTGTTTATCCTTATTATAGATAAAGGTATTTTGCTGATTCTTTCCTTTTTGGGTTACCGAACCATCCGGATTCAGTACAAACTCAAAACCTTCGCGCCTGATCTTTTCTTGGGTTTCAGTAGCCGCTGTGCCGCCTAACGATACTGTTTCAGTAATATGGTTGGTCAGCTGGTAATTGGAATACACTTGTTTTTTGGAAACTATTTCGTAAATCACATTATAGATTGTAGTCTTTTCTTCTTTTTTCGAACCTGTTGTTATGTTGTTGATTTCCGTCCAGGTGAGTAGGTATAATTTTACGCCGCTGGCCATAAACGAACTTAATTTGCAGTCTTTAGGCTTAAAGGCAGCATCAACAGCTTTTACGACCATCGCGTCTGCAGGCTTTCCTTTTTCATTAATCGCAACCTGGAAGTTTCCACCTTTGATTTCTACCTGGAGATTATCGACTTTTGGCAAAGCTGAAGCTGTAGTTGTAGTTTTTTTAGCTCCGGATTTCTTTTTTTGGCTGTAGCCGTTTAGTGTCAGCAAACCAACACATAAAAGCAGGAATATCTTTTTCATAGAATTTTTATTGATTAAAAATAGATTGCCAATGTACAAAATAATTTATTCCGAAAACGTTAAATAAAAAACCGGGCAATCACTTACCCGGTTTCTTCAATTAAATACCTTTTATAAAAATTATTTCACTTCTTCGAATTCTACATCCTGAGTGTTGTCGCCTTGATTTTCAGCTTGTGGCTGAGCATCTTGTGCCTGGCCTGCCTCACCTTGTGCATACATTGCTTCGGTTGCAGTTTTCCAAGCTGCATTCACAGCATCCAAACGTAGTTGAATAGCTTCTAAATCTTGCGATTGGTGTGCTGCTTTCAAATCAACTAATGCTGTTTCAATAGCGGTTTTGTGTTCTTCAGCTAATTTATCTCCGATTTCCTTCAACTGGCTTTCCGTTTGGAAAATCATAGCGTCAGCTTCGTTAAGTTTATCTGCTCTATCTTTAGCCTGTTTGTCTGCTTCCGCATTCATTTCGGCATCTTTTTTCATTCTGTCGATTTCTTCCTGAGTCAATCCTGAAGAAGCTTCGATACGGATGTCATGCGATTTTCCTGTTCCTTTATCAGTTGCCGAAACCTTGATGATACCATTGGCATCAATATCGAAAGTAACTTCAATCTGAGGAACGCCTCTTGGTGCAGGTGGAATTCCATCTAAATGGAAACGCCCGATTGTCTTATTATCCGCAGCCATGGTCCTTTCTCCCTGTAATACGTGGATTTCAACACTTGGCTGATTGTCCGCAGCAGTTGAGAATACTTGTGACTTTTTGGTTGGGATTGTTGTGTTTGACTCGATTAATTTAGTCATTACATTACCCATAGTTTCGATACCTAATGATAAAGGCGTAACATCAAGCAACAATACATCTTTTACATCTCCAGATAACACTCCACCCTGGATTGCAGCTCCAATCGCTACAACCTCATCAGGATTTACTCCTTTTGATGGTTTTTTACCAAAGAATTTTTCAACTTGTTCCTGGATTACCGGGATTCTTGTAGAACCACCAACCAAGATTACTTCGTCGATGTCTGAAGTTGACAAACCCGCATCCTTCAATGCTTTTGCAACTGGTTCCATTGAACGTTTTACAAGGCTTTCAGCCAATTGCTCAAATTTAGCACGAGTTAAAGTTTTAACTAAGTGTTTTGGTCCAGATGCTGTAGCCGTTACATATGGCAAGTTGATTTCTGTTTGAGTTGATGACGACAATTCGATTTTAGCTTTCTCTGCAGCTTCTTTCAAACGTTGCAATGCCATTGGATCCAAACGTAAATCAATTCCTTCTTCAGAGTTGAATTCGTTAGCCATCCAATCGATGATTACCTGATCAAAATCGTCACCACCTAAGTGCGTGTCACCATTTGTAGACAATACTTCGAAAACTCCGTCTCCTAATTCCAATACCGAGATATCGAAAGTACCACCACCTAAGTCGTATACTGCGATTTTTTGGTCTTTTCCTTGTTTGTCCAAACCGTAAGCTAAAGCAGCAGCAGTTGGCTCGTTGATGATTCTCATTACCTTAAGTCCAGCGATTTCACCAGCTTCTTTTGTAGCCTGGCGTTGCGCATCATTAAAGTATGCAGGAACAGTAATAACTGCTTCTGAAACAGTCTGACCCAAATAGTCTTCAGCTGTTTTTTTCATTTTTTGAAGAGTCATTGCTGACAATTCTTGCGGTGTGTACAAACGACCATCAATGTCTACACGTGGTGTGTTGTTGTCACCTTTTGCAACAGTGTAAGGTACTTTTTTAGTTTCATCCGCAACTTCGCTGTAAGTGTGCCCCATAAAACGTTTGATCGATGCAACCGTTTTTGTTGGGTTGGTTACTGCCTGGCGCTTTGCAGGATCCCCTACCTTAATTTCACCTCCATCAACAAAAGCGATGATCGACGGTGTTGTTCTTTTTCCTTCTGAATTAGGGATTACTACTGCTTCCTGCCCTTCCATTACGGCAACGCAGGAGTTTGTTGTTCCTAAGTCAATTCCAATTATTTTTCCCATTTTTATTTTCTCCTTTTAGGTTTTTGTTTTTGATTATTCCTCTACGAGTGAATAGTACTTTGTGTTGTACGATTTCGGAAATGGCAACTACTATGCCAGCAGAAAATTTGTAATAAATTGTCAGTTTTAGCCAAAATAAATATGACAACATGACATTTTTATATACAATTAACGAAGTGGAAAATACGGTTAGTGTCTGTATTTATGTCAAAAAAAAATCCCAACCTTTCAGTTGGGATTTTATATTAATCGTTCATCGAGATGAGGAATTCCTCATTATTTCGGGTTTTCTTGATTTTATCGTTTATTGTGTCCATTGCCTCCACCGGATTCATGTCGGCAAGGAATTTACGCAGGATCCACATGCGTTTCAAGGTGTTTTCATCCAATAGCAGATCGTCACGACGCGTACTTGAAGAAGTAAGGTCGATAGCCGGGAAGATTCGACGGTTGGCAATTTTTCTGTCCAACTGCAACTCCATGTTACCTGTTCCTTTGAATTCCTCAAAGATCACTTCGTCCATTTTCGATCCAGTTTCTGTCAAAGCTGTAGCGATGATACTCAATGAACCTCCGTTTTCTACATTACGTGCCGCTCCGAAGAAACGTTTTGGTTTTTGCAGTGCATTAGCATCAACTCCACCCGAAAGTACTTTTCCGGATGCAGGCTGAACGGTATTATAAGCACGTGCCAAACGCGTAATCGAATCCAGTAAGACAACTACATCATGGCCACATTCTACCAAACGTTTTGATTTTTCAAGAACAATATTGGCAATCTTTACGTGTTCAGATGGTTCTCTGTCAAAGGTGGAAGCGATAACTTCACCACGAACGGAACGCTGCATATCGGTAACTTCTTCAGGGCGCTCGTCAATCAAAAGGACAATCAGGTAAACTTCAGGATGATTGGCTGCAATGGCATTGGCGATGTCTTTCAACAACATGGTCTTACCCGTTTTTGGCTGTGCTACAATCATACCACGCTGTCCTTTTCCGATGGGTGAGAACAAATCCATTACCCTTGTAGAAACACTTGCCTGCTTATCGGCAATATTGAATTTTTCCTGTGGGAAAATTGGAGTTAAATGTTCGAATGAAACCCTGTCGCGCACCACTTGCGGGTCGTGCCCGTTAATTTTTAGGACTTTTACCAATGGGAAGAATTTCTCTCCTTCTTTTGGTGGGCGTACCACGCCTTTTACGGTATCTCCCGTTTTCAAACCAAATAACCTGATTTGGGATGTCGACAGGTAAATATCATCCGGCGAAGCCAGATAGTTGTAATCCGAAGAACGCAGGAAACCATAGCCATCGGGCATCATTTCAAGAACGCCTTCGCTTTCTATGATTCCGTCAAACTCAAAATCAGAATCCCTGAAATTGTTTTGCTTTTTACCTTTATAATTGGGATGGTTTGGATTATTAGAATTGGCATTATCGTTATGATGCTTTGGTTTTTGACCATTATTGCCATTCTGTGGAGTTGGATTTTCTTCATTCACTTCCGTTGCCGGAACTTGTGGATCTGTCTCTGCAATTGGTTCAGAAACTATTTGCTGAGTATCGCTTTTCTTTTTATCGAAAGGCTTCTTAAACTTAGGATTTTTATTTTGTGGGGCTGGAATTTCTTCAACCGCTTCGGTTTTGGTTTCTTCAGCAAACAATTCGTTCTGAACTGCATCTGGCTGCTTTGTCTTATCAGGGGCGATTCGTACTCGCTTGGCTTTGGCTTCAACTGGCTTTTCATCGCTTGGTGTGGCTGAAGATTTTTCCTGATGTTCTAAAATCTGGGCAATGAGTGTGTCTTTTTTGGCGCCGGCAACTTTTATCGTCTTGGCTAATTTTGCAATCTCCTGAAGCTCAGGAAGCTTCATTTCTTTGAGGGCCGAAATATCAAACATAAATAGTATTTATATCGTAAATTGTTTTAATGGGAAACAGGAAAATGAGGGTAGATTCAATGCTTGGAAAAATCCGATTGATGTGGTTCTTGCGGATTTGTACTGCAATAATACAAATAATATTTTATGATGCAATAGTATTTTTTTTAAAAAGAAAATTTATTTTTGCGTCAGATTATTTGAAAAAAGAATGTTTAGACCACAAACCTATTACCTGATTGTTTGCTTCATCATCACCGGAATACTACCGTTTGTGTTTCCTTTGTGGAAAGACCTTGCGGGCAAGCCGTTCTATTTTATGATGGATATGGTGTATGTTACTCTTTTCGGATTGAGTACTACGCTGACATTACTAAGCATTTTATCGCATAAAAAAAGACAACAACAATTTGTCATGGGCAGATTGAATATGATATTGAATTTAATTTTATTAGGATTATTTGTGTATCGAACACTAACTGCATCTGGAGAAACAGCTATTTCTGAGAAAGGTGTTGGGATGTTCTTACCTATTTTTTCTATCGTATTTTTGGTTTTGGCCAACAAAGCCATCAAAAAGGACGAAGATCTCGTAAAATCTGTGGATCGATTGCGATAAACCTATAAACTTAGTTTTTTAGTGCTGCAAAAAACCCGAACCAATGGTTCGGGTTTTTTATTTACGATTTACAATATCAGATATACGATTTCTCAAATCGTATATCGTAAATCTGATATCATATATTGCTAGACTTTTCCGTTCTTGATTTCTTCCACAATTTCCGGATTGAGCAAAGTCGTGATATCTCCAAAATTGCTAAAATCACCTTCCGTTATCTTCCTTAAAATCCTGCGCATGATTTTACCCGAACGCGTTTTAGGCAGACCCGATACAAATTGGATTTTGTCGAGTTTGGCAATTGGCCCAATCTGATCCGAAATCAGTTGGTTGATTTCTTTAGCAAGATTATCCTGGTTACGGGTTTCTCCGTATTCCTTCAATATTACAAAACCGTACAAGGCATTTCCTTTGATATCATGTGGAAAGCCAACAATGGCACTTTCAGCCACCGCCGGATGTTCGTTGATGGCATCTTCAATAGGCGCCGTTCCAAGATTATGACCCGAAACGATGATCACATCATCAACCCTACCCGTGATTCGATAATAACCTACTTCATCGCGCAAAGCACCGTCACCTGTGAAATACTTTCCGGGGAAAGCCGTAAAATACGTTTCCTTATAACGCTGATGATCGCCCCAAATCGTTCTGGCAATGGCTGGCCATGGAAATTTAATGCACAAGCTTCCCGTAACCTGATTGCCTTCAATTTCATTGCGCAATTCATCCATCAAAACCGGCTGGATTCCAGGTAATGGCAAAGACGCATAAGTGGGCTTGGTTGGCGTCACAAAAGGAATTGGCGAAATCATGATTCCACCTGTTTCGGTCTGCCACCAGGTATCTACCAAAGGGCAGCGTTTGCCACCTACGTGGTCATTGTACCAATGCCACGCTTCTTCATTTATTGGTTCACCCACAGAGCCAATCACTTTCAATGATTTCAATGGAAAGCGCTGGACATAATCGAGGCTTTCTTTTGCCAAAGCCCTGATTGCTGTTGGAGCTGTGTAAAATTGGGTCACCTTATGCTTTTCAATTACTTCCCAAAAACGGCTAAAGTTGGGATACGATGGAACTCCTTCAAAGATTACGGTTGTAGCTCCATTCAATAATGGACCATACAAAATATAAGAATGTCCGGTTATCCAGCCAATATCGGCGGTGCACCAAAAAATATCATTCTCTTCGTAAGCAAAAACGTTCTTAAAAGTATAAGCCGTATAAACCATATAACCAGCAGTAGAATGTACCATCCCTTTTGGTTTTCCAGTGGAGCCTGAAGTATACAATATGAATAACGGATCTTCAGCATCCATGATTTCGGCAACGTTATTTGGGATTGCGGCATCAAGCAATGGCTGGAGCCAATTATCGCGTCCGTCTTTCATATCGACCTGTGTATTGGTTCTTTTGACAACCAGTACTTTTTCCACACACGGTGTTTTTTCCAGAGCTTCGTCTACGATTCCTTTTAAGTCGATGGTTTTATCGCCACGATAACTTCCGTCAGAAGTGATTACCATTTTGCACTCGCAGTCGTTAATACGTGCCGCTACAGCCGATGCTGAAAAACCCGCGAATACAACAGAATGCACGGCTCCGATTCGGGCACAGGCTAAAGTAGCTATAGCAAGTTCTGGTATCATGGGCAGGTAAATGCAAACCCGGTCGCCTTTCTTAACACCTTGTTCCCGAAGCACATTTGCCATTCGGGCTACACGATCGTAAAGTTCGTTATAGGAAATATGCAGCGCCTGCTCATCTGGATTATTTGGCTCAAAAATAATGGCAGTCTTTTCTCCTCTTCGTGCCAGATGCCGGTCAATGCAGTTTTTGGTTATGTTGACTTTGGCATCGACAAACCACTTGAATTTGGCTTCCTGGAAATCAACATCAAAGACCTTTTCCCATTTTTGGTACCATGTAAAATTTTCATCGGCTATCTTATCCCAAAATTTCCTAGGCTCGCGAACCGATTTTTTATACATCTTGAAATAGTGCTCAAGGTTGAGTATTTTGTAGTAACTCATATGCTATAATAATGTTTAGTTGCGTAAATATAATGATTCTGTTGTCTTGAAAAAACATTGATTATTGATTTATGCTATTCTCCTTTTAAAGCCCACGTTACAGTTAAATGATTGCTAATGCCGAATTATTTTCATAACTTCGTTACCTAAGCACTCTTCAATGACACAACAAAGCACCAATTCTGATTTACAATTTCTTTCCGGAGGCGGTGAAATGGGTCGGCTAATACGAGAAAAAGACTGGAGTAATAGTCCAGCAGGAACTCCAGACACCTGGCCACAAAGTTTACGCACAGCATTAAGCATACTTTTAAATTCTAAGTTCCCCATGTTCTTATGGTGGGGAACTGATTTGATTAGTTTCTACAATGATGCCTATCGCCCAAGTCTTGGAAAAGAAGGAAAGCACCCATCAATACTAGGCATGAAAGCTATTGATGCCTGGCCGGAAATCTGGGACACCATAAAGCCAATGATAGACGGGGTACTGAATACAGGGACAGCCACCTATAATGAAGATGCGCTCATACCTATTTACAGAAACAACCAACTTGAAGATGTTTACTGGACATTCAGTTATAGCCCGGTATTTGATGAATCTGGGAAACCTGCAGGTGTATTTGTAACCTGTGTTGAAACTACCGAAAAAGTGGAAGCGTTTAGGCAATTAAGCCAAAACAGCAAAAAAATGCTTAGCAACCTGACCCAATTGCCTATCGGTTTAACGGTTTTACGCGGAAAGGATTATGTAGCCGAAATGGCCAATGAAGCCTATCTGGAATTAGTCGACAGGAAAGAAGCCGATTTTATAAACAAACCCTTGTTTGAATCCTTACCGGAAGTAAAGGAAACTGTACAGCATTTGCTGGATGGCGTAATGAGTACGGGAATTCCATTCCATGGGAACGAAGTACCTGTGCCGCTTCTGCGTAATGGGAAAATTGATACTTTTTATTTCGATTTCGTGTATCATCCTTTGCGCAATGAAAACAATGAAATAGACGGAGTCATAGTTACCGTTACCGAAGTAACCAACCAAGCCACATCAAGGATAAAACTACAGGAAGCAGAGCAAAAAATACGCGCTTTAGTGGAAAATGCTCCATTTGCAATTGCCGTTTATACTGGCGAGGAAATGCGTATACAGCTGGCTAACCAAGCAATTATAGACATCTGGGGAAAAGGAAATGATGTCATTGGAAAAACATTTACCGAAATCCTTCCCGAGCTTGCAGGGCAATCCGTATTTGAGCAAATCAAGGAAGTATACCGTACCGGAAAAGCCTTCCACACGCAAAACACACCACTGGATCTTGTGGTGAATGGCAAAAAGAACACTTACTACTTCAACTACGATTTTGTTCCGTTATACGACCTTTCGGGGAAGATTTATGGCGTAATGAATACCGGAAGTGATATAACGGATTTGAGCAATGCCAAGCGCAAGATAGAGGAAAGCGATGCCCGCTTCAGGAGTACCGTGAAGCAGGCGCCGGTTGGAATTATCATTTTACGCACAAAGGATTATATTGTCGAAATGGCGAATGACGCCTATATGCAATTGGTGGATAGAAATGTAGAGGAATTTATTGGCAAGCCGCTTTTCGATTTAATTCCGGAAGCAAAGGAAAGCACGCTACACCTGATGGACAGTGTTATGGATACGGGAGATCCTTACCATGGGAATGAAGTTCCGGTACCTCTTTTTCGTGATGGGAAAATCCAGGTTTTATACTTCGATTTTGTTTACCACGCATTAAGGAATGACAATAATCAAATTGACGGAATCATAGTAACCGTTACCGAAGTGACGGAGAAAGTCCTGTCACGCAAGAAAACCGAACTCAATGAGCAAAAACTTACGACTATCATTGAAGCCAGCGAATTGGGAATTTGGGAATTAGATGCCAACACCCGTGAAGCTTCCTATTCCGACCGTTATCTTGAAATTATTGGCGGTTATACTGAACCTGTCAAACTAACGCACGAGGAACTTTTGGCACATTTGCATCCGGATGATATGGAAGTACGGAATAAAGGATTCAAGGAAGCCATTGCTACCGGAAAGCTAAATTATGAGGCAAGGGTTGTCTGGAAAGACAAATCCATACATTGGATGCAGGGCAAGGGCAAGGTTTTTTACCGTGACAATGGTGAACCCGATAAATTAATTGGCACTGTCAGGGATATAACCAAAGAGAAAACACAACAACAGCAATTAATCGAAAGCGAGCAGAAATTCAGGCTGCTTGCCGACTCGATGCCGCAAAAAATATGGACCGCCGACTTAGAAGGAAACCTGAATTACTTCAACAAATCGGTGTTTGAATATTCCGGAATGTCATTTGAGGAAATCATTTCCAAAGGCTGGCTCGACATCGTTCATCCTGACGATAAGGATGAAAATGTGAAACAATGGACACATGCCATTAGTACTGGACAGGATTTCATATTTGAGCATCGTTTCCGTCACTATGATGGTGAATACCGCTGGCAGTTAAGCCGTGCGGTGCCCCAAAAGGACGAAAACGGAATAATCCAGATGTGGGTTGGCACAAGTACGGATATCCAGGATCAGAAAATGTTTGCCAACGAGCTCGAAAGACAGGTAGCCGAACGCACTAAAGAACTCATTCTGCTTAATGAAATGCTAAAGGAAAGTGAAGAACGCTACCATCTCATGGTTGGTGAAGTGCAGGATTATGCCATCCTTTATATCGACAAGGAAGGAACCATAGAAAACTGGAATAAGGGAGCTGAAAAAATTAAAGGTTACAAAGCCGAAGAGATTATCGGCAAAAACTTCTCCCAATTTTATATTCCCGAAGACAGGGAAAACAAAGTCCCGCAATACCTCTTAAAACAGGCTGCTAAGTACGGAAGATATGGTCACGAAGGATGGCGTGTCAAAAAGGACGGTTCGCTTTTTTGGGCCAATGTCGCGATTACGGCAATCCACAATAATGACGGCGAGGTTGTTGGTTTTTCAAAAGTGACACACGATTTGACATCCAAGAAAGAAGCGGATGACAAAATCAAGCAGAATGCGGCAATGCTCGAACTCAAAAACCAGGAGCTCGAAAAAATGAACAAGGAACTTCAGTCGTTTGCTTACATCTCAAGCCACGATTTACAGGAACCGCTGCGGAAGATACAAACCTTCGCAGACCAAATCATGGAAAGGGAAGTCGAGAATTTAACCGAAAACGGAAAGGATAAATTCAGGCGGATGCAGAATGCTGCCCATAGGATGCAAAACCTGATTAATGATTTATTGGCCTACTCCAGGACCAATACTCAGGAAAGAAATCTTATAAAGACGAATCTCAACGAAATCATTGACAACATAAAAGATGATTTAAGGGAAGAGTTACAACAGAAAAACGCAGTCATCGAAGCCCAAAAAGTAAATCGCGAAGTCGAAATCATTCCGTTCCAGTTCCACCAGCTCCTGTTTAACCTCGTGAGTAATTCACTCAAATTTTCACGTGAAGGGGTAGCTCCCGTAATTACGATTAAAAGCGAGATCAAGAAAGGTAAAGACCTCACTTTGGATACCCTGATTCCTGATATTGACTATTGCCACATTACTTTTTCAGATAATGGTATTGGCTTCGAACAGCAATACAGCCACAAGATATTTGAGGTTTTCCAACGCCTTCACGCAAAAGAGGCCTATCAGGGAACCGGGATTGGATTGGCCATTGTCAAAAAAATCATCGATAATCACAACGGGGCAATTACCGCCAGCGGTGAGCTTAATGAAGGCGCTACCTTTGACATCTATTTTCCGGTAAAGAGAATTAAGTATTAAATAACTTACTAATTTTTGTCGACAAAAAGCTCATTTTTAACAAATATTCCGTTTGTAGGAAAGAATGCATTATTTGATAAGTCAAATTGCGATTTTTCGTAATTTAATTTTTATCTTCACGCCACTAACTTACAACTTAATGAATCAGCAACAACTTACCACGATTTTTTATGCGGATGACGATTTAGATGATTTAGATTTTTTCAGGGAAGTAGCGGCCGAAATCAGTGAGCCGGTTACCTTATTTGAAAATGGGGAAAAATTACTCCATCAACTCCATAATCCACCACCTACAGCTTCTGTGATTTTTTTAGATCTCAATATGCCTGTTAAATCGGGTATTGATGTATTGAAGGAAATCAGGAAAAATCCAACTATCGGCCATATTCCAATTGTAATACTTACAACCTCAGGCAATCCTGACGATATCAAATTGACCAAAAAACTTGGTGCCAGCCTTTATATCCGTAAGCCATCTTCAATTACAGCCCTAAAACAAGCGGTCCACCATGTATTGTCAATTGACTGGAATAATTTTGCGCCAACCGATAGCGAATTTCTTTACCACAAGTAAAAATAATCGGGCTAAATCCCCTATAATAATTCACCTTTTTTTTGTTATTTTTGTCCAACACACGTTTGATATTAAGACGATGCTGCCCCATGGACAGCCAGTAAACCATACACTACTCAATATCAGGCAGCGCAATAAATAACAACATGCAATTTGACCCAAACGAATTAGAACATACCGCCGTTTACAAACTTTTGACTGGCGCTGTAATCCCAAGACCTATAGGCTGGATTTCAAGTGTCAGCGAAAACGGAATCAACAACCTTGCCCCTTTCTCTTATTTCAATGCCGTTGGCGATAATCCGCCCCACGTAATGTTTGCAACAGGAAGAGGAAACAATAGCAATAAGGATACACTTAACAATGTCCTGGCGACGAAGCAATTTGTAGTCAATATGGTCACCGAAGAGTTAACCGAGCAAATGAATGCTACAGCCCAAGGCGTGCATTCCGATATTGATGAATTTGAATTGGTAGGCCTAACCCCTATCGCCTCCGAAAAGATAAAACCGATGCGTGTCAAGGAAAGCCCAATCCATTTCGAATGTGAATTGGTACATCATTATTTCCTTGAAGGAGACGAAAATGCAGGCACCTGCGTAGTGATCGGCCGTATCGTAATGATGCATTTTAATGACGATGTATTATTGGATAATTACAAAATCAACCTCGAAAACTATAAACCTGTTTCACGTTTGGCAGGCTCACATTACTCAAAAATCGGAGAACTTTTCTCTGTCAAAAGAAACTAATCATGGATACCAATACGCTTGAAATAAAAGTCGCGATGCAGATTTCAAAACCAATCAACGAGGTTTATGAAGCGATCGTAGACCCTGAAAAAATGTGCAATTATTTTATCTCGCAAAGCACAGGCCGGATGGAAGAAGGCAAAAACCTAATCTGGAAATTCCCCGAATTTGATTTTGAATGCCCGGTGAAAGTTGTAAAGGCTGAAACGAATTTGATTTCCTACTATTGGGAAAATAGCGGAAAAGACCTTTTGGTTGAAATCAACCTTTCGACTGTGGGTGACAATTTTACCCTAGTAAAAATCTCCGAAAAAAGCATGGAAAATAATGAAGCCGGGCTCAAATGGCTGTCCGGGAATTCCTTTGGCTGGTCCAATTTCCTTGCGTGTTTAAAAGCTTACCTCGAATACGGAATCAATCTTCGAAAAGGTTCCTTTGATTTTATGAAAAAATAATGAAGATAACAGTAATTGGCGGCGGCCCTGGCGGATTATACTTTTCGATTTTAACCAAAAAAGCAATGCCCGATTGCCAGATCGATGTCTACGAACGCAATAAGGCAGATGACAGTTTTGGTTTTGGCGTCGTCTTTTCAGATGAAACTTTGGGTGAATTCCTGTCACGCGATTTAAGATCGTATGAATTGATCCGAAGCAATTTTGCTTATTGGGACGATATCATCATCGCCCGCGACGGACAAACCGTAAGCATAGCCGGAAACGGGTTTTGTGGCTGTTCGCGAAAAAAACTGTTGCAATTATTACAGCAACGATGCATGGAAGAAGGCGTCAATCTTCATTTCGAACAAAACATCGATGATCTAAACCAATTTAAGGATTCTGATATTATCGTAGCTTGTGACGGAATCGCAAGTACAATAAGGACGCAATTTGCCACCGACTTCGGAACCAAAATCTCACTAAAAAAGAATCGTTTCGTATGGCTTGGTTCAACCAAACCATTGGATGCTTTTACCTATTTCTTCCGCACAACGCCACACGGGCCAATCGTTGCGCATACGTACCAATATGAGCCAGGAATGAGCACATGGATTTTTGAATGCAGCGATGAAACCTGGCAAAAACACGGATTTGAAGTCACCAATGAAGAAGATACGATCGCCAAAATAGCCGACATCTTCAAAGAAGAAATAGACGGGCATTCCCTGATTTCCAATAAATCACATTGGCGCCAGTTTCCGCACGTAACCAACGAAAAATGGTATCATAACAATATAGTGCTTCTTGGTGATGCCAAAGCTACAGCACATTTCTCAATCGGTTCTGGAACAAAATTAGCAATGGATTCCGCAATCGGATTATCTGACGCAATTATCGCCAATCCGGCCAATGTCCAGGCTGCTTTTGAACAATACGACAAAACCCGCAGGAATACTGTGGAAATGATTCAGCATGCCGCTTTGGTTTCACTGGATTGGTTTGAAAATATGGACCGGAACATCCAACATCCATTTTACCAGTTTGCCTTTGGCTGCATGACACGTGCCAAAAAAGTGACTTACGAAAACCTCCGACTGCGCGATAAATCATTTACAGACAAAGTCTTAAACGAATTCAATAATGGTATTGCTCCCGCCGCTTTCACCAAATTCAGATTAAGGGATTTGGAACTGTCCAACCGAATCGCAATGACGGCAATGGGTCAATATGCTGCCGAAAACGGAGTGGTCAACGACTGGCATTTGGTACATTACGGGAGCCGTGCAACAGGCGGCGTTGGATTGATAATTGGCGAAATGACTGCAGTTTCGGAAGCAGGGCGCATCACTTTAGGCTGTGCCGGAATATATACTCAGGAACAGACACTTAAATGGAAATCAATTACAGATTTCATACATAAAAACACCCAAACAAAAATCGGAATCCAACTTGGGCATTCAGGCCGAAAAGGAGCCATCAAAAAACCTTGGGAGGCTGTGGGTGAACCTTTGGAAAAACCATGGGAATTGCTTTCGGCTTCGTCAATTGCCTTTAATGACAAATTCGCTGCACCAAAGGAAATGGATTTGTCCGATATGGATTTGGTAACCCGTCAATTTGTCCAGGCAGCCAAAAATGCCAACGAAGCCGGATTTGACCTAATCGAATTACAGGCACATCACGGATTCCTTTTGGCTTCCTTCCTATCGCCATTAACCAACATCCGGACGGATGAATTTGGAGGAAGCATCGAAAACCGATTGAAATTCCCGTTACGTATTTTCAACGAAATGCGGGCAGTTTTCGCAAAGGAAAAACCAATGTCCGTTCGGATTTCAGCCTGTGACTGGGCAGAAAATGGGATTTCAGAAGCAGATGTTTTGACTATCGCCAACACATTTAAAGCAGCCGGAGCCGATATTATCAATGTTTCTACCGGAAATACTGTAGCTCATCAAAAACCGCAAGTGGGAAGAATGTGGCAGACACCGTTCTCGGATTGGATTCGGAATACAGTTCACATTCCAACGATGACTGCGGGGTACATCCAGGATATTGACCAAATCAACACTATTATCCTAAACGGAAGAGCCGACTTGGTTTCATTGGGCAGGCCATTATTGCTTGATGCCAATTTTGTCAGGAATGCACAGGCTTATGAGCAATTCCAAACGGACGACATTCCGAATCAATACAAAATGGGAATCTCTCATTTATACCCGTTAAAAGCCGCGGAAAGAAAGCAGCTCGAAAGAATGAAAATCGCATTGAAACCAAAGAGCAATAAGAAATAATGAAACACTATACAGACAATTTTGCTCATGATCATTTGCCAGGCGCCAACATGCAGCCTGATTATGTCTTTACCGATCTACCACAGTTCAGCCATCCGGAAATGCTCAATTGTGTTGACCGGTTATTGGACAATCGCATAAGAAAAGGCAGCGGAAACAATCCGTGCATCCGAACATTTGAAACTACCTGGACCTACAAGGATTTATTCGAAAAAGCGAATCAGATTGCACATGTTTTGGTTGACGATTTAGGCCTGCAATCCGGGAATCGCGTATTGATCCGTTCTGCAAATAATCCGATGATGGTAGCCTGTTGGTTTGCTGTTTTAAAGGCAGGTGGAATTGTAGTGGCAACTATGCCTTTATTGCGTTCCAAAGAACTTACAACAATTATCGAATGCGCCGAAATATCGCACGCCTTGTGTGAAAAAGGGTTGCAGGAAGAAATGAATCTCGTAAAATCCGGTTTCCTGAAACGAACCTGCTTCTATGATGAATTGGAATCCTTGATGCAGTCCAAACCCAAAACATTTGCCAATTACCATTCAAAATCCGATAGCATTGCCTTGATTGGTTTCACTTCGGGGACTACCGGTTTGCCAAAAATGACATCGCATTTTCATAAAGACATCCTAAACATTTGCGAAGCATTTCCGCAATATTCATTACAACCCACCCAAAACGATATTTTTACGGGTAGCCCACCATTGGGGTTCACCTTTGGTTTGGGCGGTTTGGTTTTGTTTCCAATGTATTTTGGCGCGTCCACCTTCCTTATAGAAAAACCAACTCCGGACATGCTTTTACAGGCAATCCAGGATCATAAAATCACCATCTGTTTTACAGCGCCAACGGCGTGGCGGGTAATCACTTCCAAAGTGAAGGATTTTGATATTTCGAGCTTGCGCAAATGTGTCTCAGCTGGGGAAACCCTACCGTTGAAGGTTTGGAAGGATTGGTATGATGCGACGGGACTCAAAATCATTGACGGAATTGGTGCAACAGAAATGCTGCACATCTTCATTTCATCGAATACGGATAATATGAAACCGGGTGCGACCGGAGTTGCTATTACTGGTTATGAAGCCAAAATCATTGATAAAAACGGGAATCAACTCCCAACAAACGAGCCCGGAAGATTGGCTGTTCGTGGAATCACAGGCTGTAAATATCTAAATAGAACCGAAAAACAGCAAGAATATGTCGAAAATGGCTGGAACATCACAGGCGATATTTTCCGACAGGATGAGGACGGTTATTTTTGGTTTGTCGCGCGAGGCGATGATATGATTATTTCTTCGGGGTATAATATTGCGGCGATTGAAGTAGAAAGCGTACTTTTAACACACGAAGATATTTTGGAATGTGCCGTAGTCGGCCTGCCCGATGAAGAACGTGGAATGCTGGTTTGCGCCCACATCGTTTTAAAGGAACAAAGCAAAGCAACCGACAATATGAAAAACCATATCCAGCACTGGTTCAAGGAAGTAGCTGCTCCCTATAAATATCCAAGAGTAATCTATTTTACCGAAGTACTGCCAAAAACCGAAACCGGAAAAATACAACGATTCAAATTAAAGTCATGAGAAAAGTATTCGTCCTATTTGCTATCACATCACTTGCTATCATTGGCATGCTGATTTTTGTTAATTTAAAATTCAGCTTTTTACTGCTGATATTCATTCCGCTAATTGCAATGGGGTTGTACGATATGTTCCAATCCAAAAAAAGCATCCGAAGGAACTTTCCACTGCTCGGAAGAATGAGGTATTTGTTGGAAAGCATCGGTCCGGAAATCCGTCAATATTTTGTTGAAACCGATTTGGACGGAAAACCATTCAACCGTTTGCAAAGAAGTTTGGTATACCAACGAAGCAAAAAGGAAAACGATACGATGCCTTTTGGAACGCAGTTAAATGTTTACGATGAGGGCTATGAATGGATCAACCATAGCATCCGTGCGATTTCGTTTTCAAACGTAAATGATAATCCACGCGTGCATATTGGTTCCTCGCAATGCGAAAAGCCTTATGAAGCTAGCTTGTTCAACATCAGCGCGATGAGTTTTGGTTCATTGAGTAAAAATGCGATTTTAGCCCTAAACAATGGTGCCAAAATGGGTAAATTTTACCATAATACCGGAGAAGGCGGATTATCGCCTTATCATCTTGAAGGTGGCGATGTCGTTTGGAATATTGGTACCGGATATTTCAGTTGCCGTACCGATGATGGAAAATTCAATTACGATGCGTTTGTAGAAAGAGCTACGCATGAAAACGTGAAAATGATAGAAATCAAGTTTTCGCAGGGAGCCAAACCGGGTCACGGCGGAATCTTACCCAAAGAAAAAGTAACCGATGAAATTGCAGCCATCCGTTTGGTTTCAAAAGGAAAGGATGTTGTTTCGCCCCCAACCCACTCTGCATTCACGACACCATTGGAATTAATGGATTTTGTAAGATTGTTGCGAAAAGGCTCAGGCGGAAAACCAATCGGAATGAAAATCTGCATCGGAAACAAATCAGAATTCATATCCATCTGCAAAGCCATGGTCGAAACCAAAACCTATCTGGATTTCATCACGGTTGATGGTGGCGAAGGCGGAACTGGTGCGGCTCCACAGGAATATTCAGACCATGTCGGAATGCCATTGCGTGAAGCTTTGGCCTTTGTTTACGATGCGCTCAACGGATTCGGGATCAAAGATCAAATCAAGATTATCTGCAGCGGTAAAGTCATAACAGGTTTTGACATCATCAAAAATCTTTCGATTGGCGCTGATTTATGCAATTCGGCTCGCGGAATGATGTTTGCCCTTGGCTGTATCCAGGCATTGGAATGCCATGCCAATACCTGCCCAACCGGAGTAGCAACCCAAGACCCGCAGCTGATGAAAGGCTTGGTTCCAGAGCAAAAAAGCATCCGTGTCGCGCGTTTCCAAAAAGAAACCGTAAAAAGCGCGATGGATCTAATGGCTTCAGCCGGAATTGCACATCCCGATGATGTAGATCGTTGTGTGGTAAGCACGCGGATTGACAAAACACAAGTCAAAACTTTCCTCGAAATTTACCCCGAATTAACCAAAGGATGTTTACTCAATGAGGAAAGCGTTCCTCAGGATTTTTTGTACTTTTGGAAGAAGGCATCGGCAACAAAATTTTAGGACCTATTTCCCCTTATCCGCGTTACATGGTAACTTGCTCCACACGGGCAAAGCGACTGTCGCAGGAATCAGGGCTAAAAACATTATAAATGAACAACTATTTCACAAAAACCGAAAAAATCCGTTTCAAGCATGTTGACTATGCCGGGATTGTTTTTTACCCAAGATTCCTTGAAATGCTCAATGATTTGGTCGAAGATTGGTTCGAGGAAGCCTTAAACCGGCCGTTTTCAAAAATCCATGAGACCAATGGAATCCCGACCGTAGATTTGAAAGTCCAATTTAAAAAAGCCGCACGCCTGGGCGATACATTAACCAAGAAACTTTGGGTAATCAACCTTGGTGGCGCTTCGGTAAATTGCGGTTTCCGCTTTGAGGATGAAAATGGGAAAACCTGCCTAGAAGGCGAAGTGACTTTGGTCAACGTTGCCATCTCCGAAGATCGGAATGCCATAAAATCGGAAGCATTCAACGAAGAAATGAAAGCAAAAATAGCACAATTCATAATTCACAATTCATAATCGTTTATGGAATTCAAAAAATTCAAAGCCGCGGCAGTACAGACTTCACCAGTTTTTCTCAATGTAGAAAAGACAATCGAAAAAGCAGTTTCCTTTATCAGGGAAGCAACTGGCAATGGAGCTAACCTTGTAGCTTTCCCAGAGGTTTTTGTTGCCGGTTATCCGTATTGGAACTGGATCATGACACCGGTTCAGGGAAGCAAATGGTACGAACAGCTTTATAAATCGTCCGTAAAAGTGGATGACGCTGAAATGAAGCCTTTATTCAAGGCGGCCAAAGACCATAATTGCCATATCGTTATCGGGATCAATGAACGCGGCGATAGCTATGGCGAAATCTACAACACAAACCTGATTATAGACAACAACGGAAAACTAATCGGAAAACACCGAAAGCTAGTCCCAACCTGGGCCGAAAAACTCACGTGGACATCAGGTGATGGTTCTTCCTTAAAAGTCTACAATACCGAAATCGGTCCAATCGGAACTTTGGCATGTGGCGAAAACACAAATACTTTGGCGCGATTCACGTTATTGTCCCAAGGCGAATTGATCCACATTGCCAATTACATTTCGCTCCCGGTCGCTCCACCCGATTACAATATGGCTGAAGCCATTAAGATTCGTGCAGCTGCACATTCATTCGAAGGAAAACTGTTTACGATTGTTTCGTGCTCGACTATTTCCAAGGAAATCATGGAAACATTGAAACCGGATGTTCCGAATGTTGAAGAATTATTGACTAGGAAAAACTCCGCTTTCTCTGGAATTATTGGTCCAAATGGCGCTGTAGTAGGCGAACCCCTAATTGACGAAGAAGGAATTGTATACGCCGATATCGATTTGGAAAAATGCATTCAGCCAAAACAGATGCACGACATTTTAGGGCATTACAACCGTTTCGATATTTTTGATTTGAGAGTGAATACCGCTCCAACCAGAAAAATTACTTTCATTGACAATCACGAGGAATTTAATAAAAAATAACATGAACGAGAATCATTCAGACGACCAGATTGGTAGGGCAAGGGTTCAGGATTCACCCGAATTACTGGCCTATTACAAAGAACTCGAAACATTGGGAGCCGGTGCCTTATGGACAGTTGCCAACGACATTGAACCATGGGAACCGCGAAGCAATTCCGTTCCGATGCTGTGGAAATATGAAGACTTGCGCAGCTTGGTATTAAAGTCATCCGAATTGGTTACTCCGGAACAGGCGGGCCGCCGTGTGGTTTACCTGGTAAACGACAAACGCAAGGATGTCAGTGCTGCTGTGGGTTGGCTTTACACCGGAATCCAGGTAACTCGCCCAGGCGAAAGCACCTCGGCACACAGGCATAAAGCTTCAGCGTTGCGTTTTATTATGGAAGGCGACAAAGGGTATACCGTAGTTGATGGCAACAAGATTATGCTCGAAGTCAATGATTTTGTAATTACACCAAATTCAACCTGGCACGAACACGGCGTTGAAGAAGGCGGAAAAACCTGCATCTGGCAGGATGGCTTGGATATTCCACTGGTGAATGCCTTGGAAGCCAATGATTATGCAGTTTATGACGGGAAGCAGCCACTCACCTCGCCTATAAATCATTTGCCATTATCTTTTGACGGAAACGGTTTGGTTCCGGCTGATGTAGTTTGGGACAAACCTTATTCGCCATTATTCAAATATTCGTGGAAAAAGGTCTATCCTGCATTATTGGAAGCAGCCAAAGTAAATGAACCCAATCCGTTTGACGGAATACTAATGAAATATACCAACCCAATGACCGGCGGTCACGTAATGCAGACCATGGGTGCATCAATCCAATTGCTTCCGGCAGGATTCAAAGGAAAAGCCCACAAACACACTGGCTCATTCGTATATCAATGTGCTAAAGGAAAAGGCTATTCAATTATTAACGGGCAGCGCTTTGATTGGAAAGAACGCGATATTTTCTGTGTGCCCTCCTGGGCTTGGCATGAACACCACAACGCTTCGGAAACTGAAGACGCCTGTTTGTTTAATTTTAATGACTTACCGGTAATTGAAAGCCTGGGATTATTTCAGGGAAGGGAATATACCGAGAATGACGGGCATCAATAGATTGAAAAAAATCCTAAACATATTATTTATTTTCACTGTTCTTTCTTCTTGTACAAAAAAGGAGAACTATACTATTATAGGCGATTGGGAATTTGACAAAGTAGTGGATTTAAATCCAAAAAAGGACGATAAAAACCATCCTCCTCCTCCTCCGCCTCCATCATGGTTAAGTCCTGAGGAATTTGAATTTTTGGAAAATGGTGTGTGTAATTATAAAAACGGTCTTTTTAATTATTCCAGGACCAGGGAATTTGCAATATATTCAGGAAACATCCTCAAGTATCAATTGAAAAATGACAGCCTCATCCTTAAATATCCGGCTGATAGCATTTTCAATAAGTACAGGCTAAAAATAACCAAGGACAGCCTTATCTTTATAGATACAAAAAATAAAAAATTATGCTTTTACAATCGCATAAAACTGAATCCGAAACCTATAAAATTTGATAAAATAATTGTTTCCTCTTCAGGCTGTTATGGTTCTTGCCGTATTAGCAGCACCATAATTGACAAAAATGGCAATGTCGAATTCAGGAACCACAAATACACTGAAAAAGATGGCGCCTATACATCCCATATCAGCCCGGAACACTATCAAAAGTTTGAAGCTAATTTCAACAAAGTCGATATTGACACGCTAAAAAACAAATATAGTATAGGTATAACAGATGGAAATACGGTGAGCGTAACATTTATTAAAGATGGTAAAATCTATAAAACAATTGATGATTACAGATGCCAGTCACCAAAGAGTTTTGTTCAGGCTTATACACCTTTAGTATATCTAAGCCAATCCTGTAAATTGACCGAATCAAAACCAAAAAATGAATTGGATTTACTTTTATTATTCCAATTTGAAGGCAAACAAAAACATCTCTTTTTGACTAATTCAGATGCTGCCTATCTAATTTCGGAAATATTGAAAAGTAAAAAAACAACAGCGGCATTCGAGCCATTATATAATGTCTCTTCCATGTATTTCAAAAGCGACGATGAAGTTTATATTTCCAGCGACGGCAGATTCTTTAAATTTGCAATGAAAAATGGTTCTCCGGTAACTTATGATTTAGGATACAATTTTATTGAAAAGAATAATCTAAAATTTGAAAAAAGCTATAAAAAATGAAGCTACTTACCTACAAAACAAACGACAGCGACGAACAACGCCTTGGATTCATACATAACAATCAAGTTATCGATATGGAGGATTTTGGTGAAATATCCAATTTTCCGCTTCCATCGAGCATGTTGGAACTGATTGATATGGGCTACGAATTGGTCGAAGAACTCAATGATATGGTTGCCGATACCGAACCTGATTTCCTAAAGGAAATTGCGTATGAAATGGACGAAATCACATTTTGTCCCCCAATCCCAAAACCAAGGAAAAACATCATCGGAATTGGCCTAAACTATACAGAGCACATTGCCGAAAGCGCCCGTACTTTGGACACAACAGGGAAATTGCCACAAAAACCAATCATCTTTTCAAAGCCGCCAACAACCGTTACCGCAACTAACACTGATGTAATCAAAAATACCCAATTGACCTCTCAGTTAGACTGGGAAGTGGAATTGGCTGTGGTTATCGGTAAAAAAGGAAAATACGTTGCAAAAGCCGATGCGATGGATTATGTTTTTGGATACACAGTCATCAATGACATTTCTGCGCGTGACTGCCGCCGTGAAGGGCAATGGATCGTTTCCAAAGGCCAGGATACTTTCGCCCCAATGGGACCAATATTGGTTACCAAAGACGAAATCAAAGATCCGCACAACCTGGACTTGCATTTAAAGGTAAACGGTGTCGAAAAACAAAGGGCTAACACTAAATTCCTACTATTCAACATCAACGACCTGATTGAAGATTTGAGCACCGTATTTACGCTGGAGCCCGGAGATATTATCGCAACTGGAACTCCATCCGGAGTTGGAGCTGGCCGTGATCCGCAGGAATGGCTTTATGATGGCGATGTCATCGAAGCAACCGTAGAAGGAATCGGAACTATAACCAATACCGTAAAGGATTTAAGATAAAATGGATCAAACGAAAATCGCAGTCGGAGTTTTCAATAAGCTTGCCAATGTTTACCAGGGCAAGTTTATGGATGTTTCACTGTATCATGATTCGTTTGATATTTTTTGTAATAACCTAAAGCAAGGCGCTACAGTTTTAGAACTTGCCAGTGGCCCGGGGAATATCACCAAATATTTACTGGAAAAACGACCTGACCTCAAAATCTTCGCGACCGATTTAGCTCCGAATATGATTGAGCTCGGTAAAATAAATAACCCAACAGCCGAGTTCGGATTGCTCGATTTTAGGGAAATCAAAAAACTCAGCAAAAAATTTGACGCCCTAATGTGCGGTTTCGGATTGCCTTACCTTTCCAAAAAAGAAGCAATTGAATTTATTGACGATTCAAGCCAGGTAATAAATCCCGGAGGCGTTATCTATATAAGCACGATGGAAGATGATAATGAAAAATCCCGATTCCAGAAAGGAAGTTCCGGCGACGAAGTCTTCATGAATTACCATGAGGCGGATTACCTTACTGAAGCGTTAGCAAACAACGGATTCAGGATTATTGAATTACAAAGAAAAAACTACGTTCACAACGAACAAGACACAACAGATTTAATTTTAATTGCAACAAAATGAAATACAGAATAGGTCAGATTGTACCCTCATCAAACGTTACCATGGAAACCGAAATCCCAGCAATTTTCCGTTCCAGGGAAACCATATTACCCGAGCGTTTTACATTCCACAGCAGCAGGATGCGCATGAAAAAAGTAACCAAGGAAGAATTGGAAGCCATGGATGCAATGAGCCTCAAATGTGCCACGGAACTTTCCGATGCGCATGTTGATGTAATGGGTTACGCCTGTTTGGTCGCCATCATGAGCATGGGACGCGGTTATCATTGCGTTTCCGAAGTAAATCTTTCCAGCACAGTGGGATCCGAAGCTTGGAATTCACGTGACTTGAAGTCGCGGCC
>JADMIO010828178.1_pt1 | contig 82794 bp, 65 predicted proteins | sample 8958161 | NCBI WGS metagenome assembly JADMIO01 (sample SAMN16585339, study PRJNA669376) | soil metagenome | isolation source: Crop rotation soil | place: USA: Cullars Rotation, Alabama | collected 2011
GGCCGCGACTTCAAGTCACGTGAATTCCAAGCTTCGGATCCCACTGTGCTGGAAAGACCCATGCCACCCCAATCCAGCCCGTCAACTCGCAAAAAACAGGACGGCCGGCAAGTTATTCACCTGCCGGCCGTCGCTTGGCCTGCGAATCCTTTCGCAATCATCCCTGCACCGGTGTCGGCTCTCCGAGCCGGGGGGATATTTTTTCATTTATCTTTCAATCGCCTTCAAATCTTCACTCGCCAACCAATTCTCCATCCCCCTCCGGCTCCACCGCATGGCTGGCGACCAATTCCTCCAAAAATTCCGCCAACCCATCCTCGTCATTTCGTCCAATCACACGCTTCGCAATCGCCGCCACCTCCGGCTTCGCATTTCCCATCGCCACGCCCAGTCCAGCGCTGGCGATCATCGTCAAATCATTCACATCATCCCCGATCGCGACAATCTGCGAAGGATCAATGCCGTGCGACTTCGCCACCTGCATGATCCCTTCCCATTTGTTCACCGACGGATCGAAGACTTCCAATACCTCCACGTCGTACGACGGCACGAACAAACTCTGACATACCACCCGCTCGGCAAACTTTTCAAGCACCATTCTGCGAACGCGGGAGATTTCTTTCGCAGAGGCCACGATGCCGACGCGGATCGTATGCTCATGCGGATGCTGCGCCAGCCTCGAAAATCGCTCGATCTTCGCAGCCGTCACCGCCATCCACTGCGACGTCGCCGCATCCAGCTTGACGTCGGCCGTCGCCAGGTAATCCACGCCGGCGACCGCTGTATCCTGCAACGCCAGCGCCGCATGCCCAAGCGATTCGAACAGCGCGCAAACTTCGCGAGCCAGCGGCGCCTGCATGCCCATGCGATGCAGCGTCTTTCGGTGGCGGGTGTCGATCACCATCGCCCCGCCGACAAAAACGGCCGTCGAATAGTGCTCCACGGCGTCGAGCACCATCCGGCTCTCGGTGAAATTTCGCCCCGTGGCAAAACACACCAGAAGCCCGGCCGCCAATGCCTTGTGCACCGCCGCCTTCGCCCGCGGCGAAACCGTGCCGTCAGGGCCGAGCAGCGTGCCGTCCAGGTCGATTGCGATCATGCGATAAGCCATCGCTCAGCAACTCCCGGACGTTGGCAGAGGGTAGTGATCATGCTCAGGAATGCAATTTATAGACGGGGTATCGACGCGTTATCCACAGGCTGTCCCAATTGTTTTGTGCGTCACGACTTACATCGCGGCGTGCGGAGCAGGATGGGCGCGCGGCTGCGTCAAATCCGATGAAGCTGGCAAATCCTGAGTCCTGGCAGAACTGCGAACAATCAGCAGCGACGCCGGGCAGTCGCGGGCGACTTTTTCCGAACGCCACCCAAACAGACGCGACTCCAAGCCCCATTCCTCCGCCACCCCGATGATCACCAGGTCAAAGTCGCGCGCCCGGTGCAAAATCACCCCCACCGGCGAGCTGTCTTCCACAACCTGGAAGCTGGCCGACGCCGCGCTGGCGTGAGACTCGAAAATTCTCTCCACCACCCGCTTTGCTTCCGCTGATTTGCCGGCCGATGCCGTCATCGGCGGAACGACATGCAGAATGACGGCTTGGGCACCGCTGTTCTGCGCGATGCGCGCCGCCAGCTCCACCGCGAGCATGTCATGCACGCTTCCGAGATAAGGCACGAGAATTCGATCGATATTTCGCAAGCCGCGATCGACAAAAACCGCCACGTGTGTCGGGCACGTGCTCAGCACGCGATGGACGGTGCCGCCCAGCATGGCTTTGCCAAAAATGGGGTTGTGATAACCCATCAGCACGAGATTCACATCCTGATTTGCGGCGGTCTGGGCAATGTCCGCGGGAATGTCGTTGCTGGTGAACGCAAGAGGCTCAACCGGAAGCGACCGCGCCTGGGCCTGCGAGAGCAGGGGGATCAGGGCGGCCTCGGATTCAATCTGCTCTTCGTGGCCAGTAATCGAATCGTGCTCGTTGGGGCGGCGCAGGTGCAATGCCAGCAGTTTTCCGCTCTCGCGCGCAGGCCCGATCAGCGCATCGGCGATCTGCACCAGCGGCCCGCCGGATTTGGGAAGGGAAATCGGAATCAGGATTGAGAAATCCGCATGTTGAGCATCGGCCGCGGGTGAGGGCGATTTGGCCGGCTGAATCAATTGCAGCAGCGGCGAGGTCATGGCCGTAGTGACCAACGCGACCAGCACCAGCGCGGTGAACAGCGTCGGCGGAATAACATTGAGCTGCAGTCCCACAATCAGGATCAGGAGAAGCATCAAACCGCGTGTGTTTAGCAGCACGCCGACGGCGGCCGAGTCCCGCCAGGAAGCGCCGCTGAAATGTGTGGCCAGCATCGTGCTGCCAATCCGCGCAATCGTCGCAGTGAGGAACAGCACGAGAGTGAAAGTCACAATCTGCAATGCATCAAAGCGGCTGTTCACCCCGACATACGCGAAGACCAGCGGCAGCAGACAAACCTGCACGAAATCGCGAAATTTTTCACTCAGTTGCCGGACAAATTTCGGATCTTTCGGCATCAACCCGCCCAGCAGCAACGCGCCCAGCAGGGCGTGTAACCCAGTCCATTGGGCGGCGAACGCAGAGGCAATCAGCAGCAGGAGAATCGCGGCCAGCATGTTGTGCCCGATCTTGCCGCGCTGCTCGAAAATCAACAGCAGGCGTTGCAGCAATGGCCGCATCAGCAAAACCATCGCCGCGAGATAAATCGCCGCATAGGTGATGTTGCGAACGGAAAAGTGCACAAGGAGGATGATGATGGCGAGCAAGGCCCACGTGATCAGGTTGCTCATCATCGCCGCGGTGATGCTGATCTGCCCGATTTGCAGGCTGTGAAGATTGCGGTCGGTCAGAATTCGCCCCAGCAGCGGAAATGATGTCGCCGTGAGCGCCGTGGCCGAAAAAGCCGCGATTTTCCAGTCAAAAAACACCATCGTCATCACAAAACTGACAACAAACGGCAGAAGGATGCTCGCCAGCGCAATCGTCATCGTCGATCTGCTTCGCGCCCGCGGCGACGAGAGGTCCAGATCGAGCCCGATTAGAAAAACAAAGAAAACCGCGGCGAGTTGCGCAAGCGCCGCCAGGAATGGCATCGTCTGATTTGGAAAAAGTCGAAAATAAAACTCCGGCGCAATCCACCCCAGCAGCGTCGGCCCCAGCATCATCCCCGCCAGCATCTCCCCCACAATCTGCGGCTGCCGCAGCCGCGCAAAAACCCACCCCATCAGGCGAGTCGCCGCCAGAATCAGCGCAAGCTGAGCAAAGAGGGTGAGAATTACACGCTCACCGGACATACATCGTTGCTGAACAACGTATCAATCCCTTTGAATCCTGCCTGCGCGGAATTATTTAGCCGCACCCGCTTGCGGTGCGCGTCAAGTTGCTCGCCGCGCCTGGAGGATTCCCCTCAAACTCGCCCTCCCCCCACGGAAACGTCACGAATTACTTCTTCGACGTCTTCTTCCCCAGCTTCTTCTTCCCTTTTGCCACTGATTTTTTACTCGGCCCCTTCGTGAACGTCTGATCGTCCTCCACCCACGCCTCCAGCATCCGCTCAAAGATTCCTCGCACAATCTTGACCGTGTCCTTGAACTCCCGCCCCCCCGTGCGCGGCATCATCATCCACGTCGTCACCAGCGCCTGCCGGATATGCCCATCGGCCACCGTCGGCTGAAGATTTTCAAAGAAGGCGGCCGGGCTCGGCTTTTTGATCGACGCCCACACCGCCATGTTGCGATCAAAAACAAACTCCAGCTGCTTCCGCGCCGCCGCCAGCGTCCGCCCCTCCGCCGGATACTCCCGCCAAACCGCATCGCGCGCATCCGCCAGCAGTTTCTCCACGCCATGCGGCCCCAGCACGGTATAAACCTCGGACGGCGTGCGGCTGGTCAGACGGAGAGCTTCCCAGGACATAGACTGAGAATAATCAATAACACATAAAACGTAAAACGTGAGCTCTGGGTAGGGTGTGCTTTAGCACACCGCTCGCCGGTGAACCTCAGCGCCGCGTGGGATCAGGTTATCGACCGCCCCCCATCCAACGGAATGATCTGCCCCGTAATGTACGCGCCATCACTGACAAGGAAGTGAACTAAATTCGCCACATCTTCCGCCGTCCCCGCCCGCCCCAGCGGCACCCGCTTCAAATACTTTTCCCGCTCGCTCTGCGGATAATCCTCCGGCCACTCCACCACACCCGGCGCGATCCCATTGACCGTCACATCCGGCGCCAGCGCCCGCGCCAGCCCACGCGTCAGCGACCCCAGCGCCGCTTTGGATGCGCAATACGCCAGATACTCCGGCCACGGCCGCTCCGCCAGCAGATCCACCATGTTCACAATATGCCCCCGCGATCCCCGCAGAAGATTTTCGAACCGGCGCGCCAGCAGAAACGGAGTGTGAAAGTGAATCGCGAAAAAATCGTGAATCTGTTCATCAGTCGCATCCTGAAGCGACGACTGCTGATAGAGCGAAGCATTGTTGATCAGCGCATCCAGACGAGAGAATTTTTTCGAGAAAGCCTCGAACACCTTGTCAGCCGCCGCTTGCGGGTTGCGAAAATCAGATTGGATAGCCAGAACCTGGCGATTCTGTTTCCTGACAAGCTGTTCGAGCTCGATCGCTTCAACCTCGCTGCCGCGATAAGTGAAGACGATGTCATAGCCTTCTCCCGCCAGCTTCAACGCAATTGCCCGCCCCACCCGTTTCGCAGCGCCAGTGACAAGAGCAACCTTGGCCGCCATCGCCGAAGCTTATCTCACCGCCTTACCTCTTAGAAGCGATCCCCCGCTGCCCGCCGTGCTTTGTCTTTTGGGTGCCATGCTTGTGTACTCACAAGCATGCCCAACGACTCCCGACCGCCGACTCTTCCATTTATTCTAAAACCACCCCTGGCGATCCTCCCCTCCTCTCCCACCAGCGACAGTGGTCTCCACAACTCCTCTCGTTCCCACAAGTTGCGCGTCGCTGTTGCGCCCCCTGCAAAAACAAAAAAATCTTTCACCACTTTTCCTGAGCAATTCCCACTTCCCGTTGCGCCCACCGGAAAAAAATAGTTCGATTCGCGCAACACCCCACCACTGTATAGAGGCCGCCGTTCTGTTCGGCGACCAGAAAGGAGCTTTGATCGCTGATGGATTTACCGCGAGTGTGAATCGACGTGAAAATCATAACTGTCTGCCAGAGCGAGCTTAAGCGATGTCAGCGCCTCTGAAATTTCACATTTTTCACACCCGCAAACAATCCTTTACGGCTGAAAGACCCGCTGGAGCGGGCGGCGATAATGGGCGCTCGCGCGCGGCTGAGGCTGCCTCTACAATCCCCCCCGTGGCTGATCTGTTTTTCGAGCCGCTGGAAGAGCGAAGACTACTGGCGGCGGGGATTCAACTGGCGGCGGGCGGGCTGATCAATATCAACGGCACGAGTGGCGATGATGCGATCCTCCTTTCACAAAAGGGCAAGCGGCTGACCGTATCCCGCAACGGCCAAAGCAAATCCTTCGCCCTCAACACGATCAAGAAAGTGCGCATCATTTGCGGCGCTGGGGATGATTCGGTTACCTGGGCCCGCGGCGGAATCTCCCAGCCGATGATCGAGAGCGGCGGGGCCGGCGATGACACCCTCTGGGGCTCGCGCGGCAAGGACAAGCTGGTCGGCGGCGACGGAATCGACGTGATCGACGGAGTCGCCGAAGCCGAACCCGGGCCGCCGCTGCCCGGCGCCGATGCGCAGGTGCGCGTGCACGGCCAGCCCGATTATGTCGGCAACGGAATCTACACCCGCGATGGCTTCGGCGAGAGCGCCTCGGGCGAATCGCAAATCGGTTTTCGCAGCGTCAGCTATGACGTGAAGATCGAAAATGACTCCAGCAAGGCGCAGCAGTTCGTGCTGAAGGTCCCAGACAACGATCCAAAATTCATCGTGCAGGTCTACGACGCAATCAAGACCGGCTGGCACGGCGGGCAGGCAATCACCGACGCCGCCACCGGCGCCGGCTGGAAAACCTCGACACTTGCACCGGGCGCATCGGTCGAGGTGCGCGTGGACGTCTCGCCGCTGTTGAGGGCGCGCGGCAATGACGTGAACAACCTCCTGGTGAAAGTGCAGGCAGTCGGCGATGCGCAGCAGGCGGATGTCGTACGGCTGGACACCAAGGCCGCTTTCACGCCCTTGCCAGAGATTCGCCGCCGGAATTTCGATGCTGGCGGAATCTATCTTGCAAGTGTAGCAAACGAGGGAAACGTTGCCGATCGTTTTGTGATCACCGCGCCGGCCGGCGCGCGATACTTTGATGCCGAACATGGCGGCCATGACATCACGGCGGCCGTGACGGGCAACGGCTGGGTTACACCAAAACTGCAGCCTAAAGCCGAGCAGCCCTTCCGCGTCGAGATTCAAACTACAGCGGGCGAGGTGCGAAGCGTCAATGTCACCGCCAAATCGCAAGCCGACAACAAGACCACCGATTTCGCCAAATTCGCCACCGAGCCCGCGAAAAAAGGCCCGAAATTCTTCATCATCGGCGTCTGGAGCCAACCCACCTACAACTTCGACAAATGGAAAAAGCGGGGAATCAACACGCTCCTGAAATACGAGGGGCTGAGCGGTTCTGTCAGCCTCGACAACTGGATCGCCGCCGCAAATTCCAAGGGCCTCTATCAAATCCGCGAGGAGCGCGACGATCCATCGCTCGACAAGAACGAAAAATATCTGCTCGCCTGGACCGCCAACGACGAGCCGGACATTTACAGCCAGTATCACCAGGCGCTCAAGCCCGATTACGAATATTTCAAAGCCGCCGATCCGGATCGTCCCGTCGTGATTAATTTTGCCGGCAGCATGGTCAACGGCTGGCACGCCACGCCGCTCAAGCGCCAGGATTACGAGACGATGCTCCCCTACATGGATTGGGTGAGCAACGGCGTCTATCCCGTGACCGGCTGGGACCGCCCCGAGCACCTCGACGGCCCCGGCCGCGCCTTGGATCGTTTGCAAAAATGGAGCAACGGCAAGCCGCAACTGCAAATCATCGAAAGCGGCGACCAGCAATTGACCTGGAACCCCGCCCGCCTCCGCAGCGCCACCCGCAATGAATTCAAAGCCCAAATGTGGGACTCCATCATCCACGGCGCACAAGGCATTTTGTATTTCCCCTTCGCCTTCGAGCCCCGCTTCTCCTTCGACAACACCTCGCCGCAGATCGAGCAGGAAATGATCGTCCAGCACAAGCGAATCGACGACATCAGCAAAGTGCTCGTAAGCCCGATTGATCCGCCGAGCCTTGGCTTAAACATGAAGGCGCCGCTTGAGGGCACCTGGCGGCAGGTGGGCAACAAGAAATATTTCATCGTCGAAAATTTCTCCCCCAAACCGCTTAAGGCAGCCAAAATCGGCTTCTATGGCGCGGGCAAGAGCGGAACCGTCACCGTCCGCGGCGAAAACCGCTCACTGCAACTCTCGCGCGGCGCGATCAGCGACAACTTTGGGGCGTACGAGACTCACATCTACCAGATCTGAGTTCTCACCCCCTTTTCATTTGCTTGCATGGCAAAATTGATATAAATTTTCACCAGGCACATTTCATACGGGCATTTTGGTTCTATTAAGGAGGAAGAATGCATCTCGAGTCACTCGAATCGCGCACATTGTTCTCGGCCGGCCACACCGTCGCCGTTCCCTTTCACGCATCCGCACAAGGGAATCTGCCGGGCAACACCATCACCGGCCACGCCACCCAGCTCGGACAATTCACAGGCGCTTTCAACGAGCAGGGCCTGCTGATCCTCACCGCCGCCAACGGCGACCAGCTCTGGGCTTCGGCGACTATTACCCCGACCTCCGACCCGGCAGTCCTGCACGTCGAAGGCAGCTACGTCGGCGGCACCGGCCGCTTCGAAGCCGCCACCGGCGCCTTCAGCCACGACGTCACCTTCACCGACAACCAGGGCAATTTCGTTTACGACGTCGATACGACCCTGACGCTCCAGCGACCGGGGAATGCGAAAGCCTAGATCGTAGCCAAAAAAAACTCCGGCGACACGTGTCGCCGGAGTTCTCATTTTCTAAATGGAATTCAACCTGATCAGGTTGCGTCCGACGCCGCCTGGGCAAGCTGTGGCTTGGCGGCATCTTTTTCATTGAGCGCCTCAAAGTACAAGTGCTTGCTGTTGTCCGCTTCCGTTTTCACCGTGATGCGGATCAGGTCCTTGCCTTTGAAGCTGCCTCGCAGAATTTCCTCGCTGAGAGGATCTTCCACGTGCTGCTCGATAGCGCGACGCAGGGGACGGGCGCCGAAATCTGTGTTCGTGCCTTTCTCGATCAAAAAGTCCTTGGCTTCCTGGGCCAGCTCGATCTTGAGGCCGTGTTCCACCAGGCGTTTGGTGACCTTGTTCAGCTCGAGCTCGACAATCTTCTCGAGGTGCTCGCGGCCCAGCGGGCGGAACACGATCACATCGTCGAGACGGCCGATGAATTCGGGCCGGAAGTAACGCTCGATTTCCTTCATGAGCGTTTCCTTCATCTTTTCGTAGCTCTGCTCATCCTTGCTCATGCCTTTGCCGCGGCCCTGGAGGCCGAAGGGCTGGACGCCGCCTTTGATCAGGTCTGCGCCGATGTTGGAGGTCATGATCATGACCACGTTGCGGAAATCGACGCGGCGCCCGAAGGAGTCGGTCAGATGCCCTTCTTCCATGATCTGAAGGAGCATGTTGAAGACGTCGGGGTGCGCCTTTTCGACTTCGTCGAGCAGCACCACGCTGTAAGGCCGGCGACGGATTCGCTCGGTGAGCTGGCCGCCTTCCTCGTAGCCGACGTAGCCTGGAGGCGCGCCGATCAGACGAGACACGTTGTGCTTCTCCATGTACTCGGACATGTCGATCTGCACGAGGGCATCCTGGTCGCCGAACATGAATTCGGCCAGCGCCTTGCTGAGCAGGGTTTTGCCGACGCCGCTGGGGCCGAGGAACAGGAAACTGCCCATCGGGCGGTGCGGGTCTTTCAACCCTGAACGACTGCGGCGAATGGTCTTGGAGATGGCCTTGATGGCCTCGTCCTGGGAGACCACGCGCTTGTGCAGCTCGTTTTCGAGCTCGAGCAGACGCTGAGCTTCTTCTTTTTCAAGGCGAGTGAGGGGCACGCCGGTCATCTTGCTGACGACCTCGGCGATGACTTCCTCATCGACGACGCCGTCAACTTCCTTGGCCTTCTCGCGCCACTGCCGCTGCATCTCCTCTTTCTTCTTGCGGAGGGCTTCGGCGTTGTCGCGCAGACGCGCGGCCTCTTCGTATTCGGCGTTCTTGACGGCTTCGTCCTTCTGAATGCTCAGCCGCTCGATCTGCTCTTCGATCTCGGCAAGATTGGGCGGCTTGGTCATGCTGCGAAGGCGAATTCTCGCGCCCGCCTCATCCAGCACGTCGATCGCCTTGTCCGGCAGGCATCGGCCGGTGATATAGCGATCCGACATCTCCACGGCGGCGTCGAGCGCTGCATCGAGGATCTGCACGCGGTGGTGCGCCTCGTAGCGGTCGCGCAGGCCTTTGAGGATGGCAATCGTGTCTTCCTTCGAGGGAGGATCGACCGTGATCGGCTGGAATCGCCGGGCTAAAGCAGCATCCTTCTCGATGTATTTGCGATATTCGTCGAAGGTAGTCGCACCGATGCACTGAATCTCGCCGCGGCTCAGCGCGGGCTTGAGGACGTTGGAGGCGTCGATGGCGCCTTCAGCGCCGCCGGCTCCAACCAGCGTGTGCAATTCGTCGATGAAGAGGATCACGTTCTTGGCGCGGCGGACTTCGTTCATGACCGCCTTGATGCGCTCTTCGAACTGGCCGCGGTATTTGGTGCCGGCGACCATCATGGCCAGGTCGAGCACGACGATGCGGCGATCGACCAGGATTTCGGGGACTGAATTGGTGACCACCATCTGGGCGAGGCCTTCGACGATGGCGGTCTTGCCGACGCCGGCTTCACCGAGAAGCACCGGGTTGTTCTTCTGTCGGCGGCACAAAATCTGTATCACGCGTTCGATTTCGTTTTTGCGTCCAATGACGGGATCGAGCTGTCCTTCGCGTGCCAGCTCTGTCAGATCGCGCCCGAAGGAATCGAGCGCAGGGGTTTTGCTCTTGGCCTTTTGGCCGGTTTTTTCAGGTGCATTGGGTTCTTCGTTTTCCACGCCTGCTCCAAGAAGATTTAAGACCTCCTCCCTGACTTCTTCCAGTTTGAGGCCGAGATTCATCAGGACCTGTGCGGCGACGCCATCGTGCTCGCGCAGAAGTCCAAGCAAAAGATGTTCCGTGCCTACGTAGTTGTGGTTGAGGTTTCGAGCTTCCTCGATGGCGTACTCGATGACCTTCTTCGCTCGCGGCGTTTGCGGCAGCTTGCCCATGGTGACCATGTCTGGGCCGCTCTTGACGAGCTTTTCGACCTCGAGGCGAACCTTGCGGAGGTCAACGTCGAGATTCTTCAGCACGTTAGCGCCGACGCCGCTCCCTTCTTTGACTAATCCAAGAAGTATGTGTTCCGTCCCGATGTACTCGTGATTGAAGCGCTGGGCCTCCTGATTAGCCAGCGCCATCACCTTTCGGGCCCTGTCCGTGAATCGTTCAAACATGTCCATCTCCTGTTGGCCGACGGGATAAAGCGCCGGCCCCTCTTAGCGGTAATTGCTCGCGTCACGCGCGTTTTGCGGGCATGTCGCAGCCGATTCTATTACCAGTCTGAATGTAATCAAGGAAGCCGGCGTTTGGCGTTGGGTGGGTCGATTGGCGGGTCGTGGCGACCTTGGAACTGCTCTTGCAGGCGGAAGCCTGCGCCACAACCAACCCACTGCTCGCCGCAGCCCCGAACAAGCGTCTGCGCGACGGTTTCCCTTCTGGCCTTAATAGTACGTACGCCACGGCGAATCGTGCGACTGGCAAAACGGCCGAGCCACAGTCGCATAAGCAGCATCGGCGATGGCGCGGCGACTCTATAGAGTATCTGCCATCAAACGGTGCTGTCGCCCGATAAGGCTGGCAGGTGTGTACCTGACGCGCAAATTCCGCGCACGTCCTCATCAAATTCTTGTCACAACTCCCGGCTGGCCGGTATAATTCCCAATTGCAGAGCCTGCCTGAAGGGAGCTGGAACATGCGCCGACGCTTAGCCACTCGTTCATTCACCCTGGTTGAGCTGCTCATCGTCCTGGCGATTATCGCTATCCTCATCTCCATCCTGCTGCCAATGTTGCGGCGGGCACGGCCGGCAGGGGACATCGCCTACATTGGCAAAGACTACCGCGTGCACATCGTGAGCGCCACCGGCGGCGACATCGATCTTGCGCCGGCGACATCAGGGACTCGGGATATCACAAGGCGTATCTGGCCTGGTCGCCGCGCGGAGACCGCATTGCCCTGCATGCCAACCATCCGACCTATTCGACTTCGATCATCGATGTTCCCGGCGGGAAGCACCGAGAGTTCGATGAGTTTCACAACTACATGGCGTTCGCGGGCTGGCAAGATGGCCAGCACTATTTGAGCGCAAGAGGTGTTCCCGGTGGCGGCATCGTCATGGCCCGCAATGCGACAATGGCACAATCGTTCGTCAAAGCGATCCGTCGCCCATCTACAACCAAGGCGCCATCTTTATTCAGGCCCTCCCACCCCATGGTCCGGCCCCATACATCGCCATCTACACTTTACAAAACAGGGCACAGACGAACGTCGCCTTGATGCGAAGGGACTTCAGGCCTGGCCGCGTGATCTATTCAGCAACGGCCACTACCCTCGTCGCCTACCCCTTCGCCAAGGCTGATCCTATGTGCGAATGGGTGGCGTGGACGAATTTCAACGGCTCGGTCGGTCCGGGTGGTGTTGCGCTTAAGGGCATCTACGATCCAGCGGAAGTGGAGCCAACGATCATTTTGCCACTCGCCCTCGGTCCTGAGTTTTCGCATCTGGTGTTTTGCGACTGGCTCTCAAAGGACAATCTGCTGGTCAACGCCTGCAAAGGTCCGGCGAGCCCCGACCACATGCACGGCGGCGACTGGCACCTGATGATCATCAACCGCCGAGGAAATATCTTGCGCGAGATTCCGACAGGGGTGTCGCCATATCCCAGCTGCGTCGCTTCGGTGCGGCAGTATTGGCACCAATAGCCGCTATTTCTTTCTAGTTTTGCGCGGCCATTGGCTGAATTATATCGACTGAAGTGCGGCATCGACAGAAGCTGCTACGGATGCGTCGGGACGGCATCAATGGTGAGCGAATCAATCGTCCCATTCCAATTAAATTGAGTTTTGATGGTGTAACGTTCGAGGGCGAGCTTCCATTCCCAACCCGAGTCGTCGCCGACAAACTTTTCGCGGTCCAATTTGCGATTCAGGCTCCAGGGCGTTGAATTTTCGTCTACCGGCACTCCCAGCACCGTCAGTCGACCACCGATCATTTTTCTTGGCCACCAGTGCGTCGGCCTGGGCCGCAGGGCGATGATGAAGCTTTCGATTTGTGTGGTTCCAGGGGCGTAAATTGCCGTGATTCCCCAGTGATCCCAGACTAATCGACCTGGGTCGCCTTCGATTTCGCGAGGTTGGCCCAGGGCCGGGATCAATGTGCTCTTCTCGACTGGCAAAATGATCCACTTGCCGTTGATTGTGAGGCGGTCGCTGTCCAACCACACAGAGATGCCGGAATGGCGTAAAGAATCCCATATTCCGGGCGGAGCTTTGATGCGATTGCTGTCCTGCATCTTCTCAGCCCGCTGCTGAAGCAACCGATCGCGCGTGGTGCGCAGTTCCTCCAGCCGCTGGATGCGCGAAAGCGATCGCTGAAAATCCTCCTGCTGGCGCACGGTTGGGAAGACGATGGTGTCGCCGTCCACGGTCGCCTCCCATGTGCCATCCATCATATCGAGCAGGGCTTCGATCTCATCAAACCGCTGGTCTTCCAGATCAATCTGCGAGTGATAAAAGCGCAGCGACAGGGCGGCTGCGACGGCTGCTCTGTCATTTCCGCAGATACCGAAGAAGTTTTTAGAGTTTGCCGGCAGGGACAGCTTGTAGCTTGCCAAGTAGTTCCGCATGCGAATGAGTGAGGCGCGCGAAGCGGCGCGCTGTTCGGGGTCAATGAGATTCTGCGGCAGCAGGATTTTCTCCGGGTGCTCCCCGGTGACATTGACTTCATATTTCGCGGCCGCAGCGACGACGGGCGGGGAAGAACCGAAAACAAGATTCTCTTCAATCGACCCCTCGAGCAGGTTTATCTCCCGGACGTTGGAGTCGTGGTTGAAATTCTCCACGACCTTTTTAGTGGCCTCAAGCAGCTCAACCATTTTTCGTGTCTCAGCTGCCACTTCCTGCGGATTTATTTCTGCCCTTAAATTGGGACAAATTATTACAGGCGGTTCCTTTCTCTTGTAAAAGAAGAATACCAGTGAACAGCTTACAATCGCCGCAAATGCGATCATCCGCCATGTCATGGCAACCCCCATTGCTCGCGCAGGATCCCCCCACATCTACCTGTTCGGCAAAATGCTCGCGCGGCTGAGGCAACAGGCCCGATAAAACGACTTTTACTTGCAGTTTTCGGACTTAGCCCGTAATGGTTTGCCATGCGCGAGGAACGCGGCACGCTTAGCGGGAATCAGATCATCTCCGACGCAGTGGATTTGTGGGGGACCATCTCGGGCAATGTCACGGTTGTCGATGGCGGGAAAATGTATGTGCGGGGAGCGATTTATGGGCACCTGAAGGTCGCCCATGGCGGGCGGGTCCATATCTATGGGAACGTCAGCGGAGATTTGATTGTGCTGGAAGGGGCCAAGGTCATCCATAGCGGAGTGCTCGGGGGGGATGCAGTTAATGAGGGGGGACGGATGTTTATCGACGGCTCGGCCCGCGTGCTGGGGAGGGTGCGGACGGAGTCGGGGGAAACCAAGGTCGATTCCAAAGCTCAGATTCGTAACGAGTAGTAAAGCATCAGCGCAGCCAAGGATGCCCATGGTACGAGTGGGGACTTTGGGGCTATCATTACGGACTAAGGACGGCGGACGGGAATGTCCGCCCCCACCCATTCGGAGAAGCACATGCCATTAGCGGCCGCTGGTGAGCAACAGTTTTCCAACATGGTCCGTCAGATGGGGAAAATGATGGACCAGATGCAAAAGGGGTATTTCAACTTTTATCCGGCCGAGACCTGGACGCCGGCCGTCAACCTCTACGAGAACGACATCGGCTATATCGTGTGCGTCGATCTTTCCGGCGTGGATAAGGAGAAGATCGACCTGGTCGTTTCGGAAGGGCAATTGAAGCTCCGTGGGCAGCGCGCGGTGCCGACGACGCCAGAGGGAGGCGAGGGACGCGCCAAGGGGTTGCGGGTGCACCTGATGGAGATTGATTACGGACCGTTTTGCAGGGAGGTGGGGCTGCCGGCGGATGTGGATCAGGAAAAAATCCGGGCGACTTATTTAAATGGGATGTTGTTTGTTGAACTGCCTCGGAAGTAAATCCAACTAAAAAATCAGATCAAATGGCTGAACAGCAACAGGTCATCGAGCGAGTCGAGGATGGAACTGTCATCCGCACTGGAGCGGATGGACAGCGGCTGAAGATTCCGCAGCTGCTGCCGATCCTGCCGATTCGCAATATCGTGGTGTTTCCCGGCACGGTCATGCCGCTGAACATCGGGCGGGCCAAGAGCAAGAGCCTGCTGGAAGAAGTAATGCCGGGAGACAAGCTGATCGGGGTGATCACGCAGAAGAATTCCGAATCTGAGGACCCCGAGGCGGTTGATCTATATCCGATCGGCGTGGTGGCGAACATTCTCAAGCTCTTTCGGCTGCCGGATGGAAACCAATCAATCATCGTGCATGGGCTGACGCGTTTTCGGCTGGTTGCGCTGGAGAAAAAAGAGCCGTTTTTGCTGGGGCGGATCGAGGTCCTGGAGGAAAAGATTCCGCAGGGGACAAATCTCGACGCGCTGCTCGCCTCCGTGCGGACGCAGGCGAATCGGGTAATCGAGCTCTCGCCCAACACACCCGACGAGGCGACGCAGGTCCTGAATTCGATTACTTCGCCGTCGGCCCTCGCGGATTTTCTATCGGCGAATTTGCAGACCGAGGTGGCCGAGAAGCAGGCGATGCTGGAGGAACTGGACGTTGAAAAGCGCCTGCGCCTGGTGGCGGCGCGGCTGGCGACGCAGCTGGATATCCTGGAGCTTCAAACCAAGATTCAAAAACAGGTCACCGAGAACATCGACAAGAGCCAGCGGCGCTTTTATCTGCAGGAGCAGATGAAGGCGATCCGCAAGGAGCTGGGCGAAGGCGACAAAGGGGCTGCGTCGGAGGCGGACGAGCTGCGGAAAAAGCTGGAGGCGGCCAATCCTCCAGAACCGGTGATGAAAGAGGCGCTGCGCGAGCTCTCGCGCCTGGAGGGAATTCCCTCGGCGTCGCCGGAATATGGCGTGATCCGCACGTACCTTCAGATTCTCAGCGAATTGCCGTGGACTATCGCGACTCAGGACAAGATCGATATTAACGAGGCGCAGAAGATCCTGGATCGCGATCATTTTGACCTGGAGAAAGTGAAGCGGCGGATTTTGGAGTATCTGGCCGTGCGGAAATTGCGGCCGGATGGCTCGGGCGCGATTTTGTGCTTCATCGGCCCGCCGGGAGTCGGAAAAACCTCGCTGGGCAAGTCGATTGCCGAGGCGATGGGTCGAAAATTCATCCGCGTGGCGCTGGGAGGCGTGCGCGACGAGGCAGATATCCGCGGCCATCGCCGGACATACATCGGCTCGATGCCCGGGCGGATCATCGCGGAGATTCGCAAGGCGGGGACGAACAATCCGGTGATGATGCTGGACGAAATCGACAAACTCGGCGCGGATTTCCGCGGCGATCCGGCGTCGGCGCTCTTGGAAGTGCTCGATCCCGCGCAGAATCACACGTTCACTGATCATTACCTGGATGTGCCGTTCGATTTGTCGAAAGTGCTGTTCATCGCGACGGCCAACACGATGGATCCGGTGCCCGGGCCGCTCCGCGACCGCATGGAGGTGATCGAGATTCCCGGCTACACGCAGTCGGACAAATTGAACATCGCCAAGCGCTATCTGGTGCCGCGGCAGTTGCAGGCCAACGGCTTGGAACCGAAGCACGCGCGGTTCTCCGATTCGGCGCTTGGATACATTACCGAGGGATACACCCGCGAAGCCGGCGTGCGCAATCTGGAGCGAAATATCGGCAGCGTGGTGCGCGGAATCGCCGCGGAGATCGTCGCGGGCAAAACCGACCACGTGAATGTGGATAAGGAGCGCGTGGAGCAATACCTGGGGCCGCGGCGGTTCGAGCCGGAATTGGCGGCGCGGACGAGCGTGCCGGGCGTGGCCACGGGAATGGCATATACGCCGGTGGGTGGTGAAATCCTCTTCATCGAGGCGTCGCGCGTGCCGGGGAAGGGAATGATTACGCTGACCGGCCAGATCGGCGATGTCATGAAGGAATCGGCGACGGCGGCGTTTACGCTGGTGCGCTCGCGGGCCGAGAAGTTGAAGATCGATCAGAAGTTGCTGATGGATAGTGATGTGCACGTGCACGTGCCGGCCGGCGCGGTGCCCAAGGATGGTCCAAGCGCCGGCGTGGCGATGTTCACGGCGTTGGCGTCGCTGTTCATGAATCGGCCGGTCCATCATGATCTGGCGATGACCGGCGAGATCACACTTCGCGGGTTGGTGTTGCCCATCGGAGGCTTGAAGGAGAAGACGCTGGCGGCACAGCGGGCCGGGATCAAGCAGGTGATTGTGCCGAAGCGCAACGAAAAGGATTTGCCGGATATTCCGGCCGAGGTGAAGGAGTCGCTGAAGTTCCACTTTGTGGAGAACGTGGATCAGGTGCTGAGGATTGCCTTGGGAGCGGCGACGCCGGAAAAGAAGCCCGCCAGGGCCGAACGTCCCAAGGCGGAACGAGCGCGCGGGTTGGCGGCACGCGCGGGGAGAATCTAAACGCACTCGACGTTCTGCGGGTGCCATGGCCACGTACTCGTGGCCATGCCAAGGTGCTCGGCTACTCCAGCGGATTTGGGCATGCCCACGAGTACGTGAGCATGGCACCCAACAGTCCCAAGCGGAAGGGGCTAGCGGGCAAGCTTTCCCAGCATAAATCTGTATACTGGTTGTCGTCGTTCACAGAATCGGCATTGGGAAGAGGCTCATGAGTCAATTCAACGTTAATACGATTGGCGAAAACACCGTTGTCGAGTTCACTTCGCCGTCCTTGATGGACCCCATCGAGCTGGAGCAGATCGCCCAGCAGCTCTATAAGCTCATTGACGAGCAGGACAAGCGGCGGATCATTCTCGACTTTGAAAAGGTGCAATACCTCTCGTCCCAGGCGATTGGAATTCTGCTGGCGATGCAGAAAAAGCTGTCGGCACTGAAGAAAAGCAATCTGATTCTCTGCGGCGTCGGCGCGCGTCTCATGGAGCTCCTTCGCATCACTCGTCTCGACAAGGTCCTCACAATCAAGCCATCTCAAAAAGAGGCAATCCGATCCTCTTCCGGCCACTGACATGACTCAGGTGCAAACCCAGTTCAGCGTTTTTCTGGTGAACAAGCCGGGGGTGCTCGCGCAGGTGACGCGGGCGCTGGCGGAAGAGAAGGTCAACCTGGTGGCTATGACTTTGGTGGATTCTCAGGAGCATGGGGTGCTGCGGTTTGTGGCGGAAGATCCTGCCAAAGCGCGCGAGGTCGTTAGGAAACTCAACCTGCCGACGACAGAAACAGAAGTGCTCTCGATGGAGCTTTCCAATCGAGCCGGTGCACTGGCGGATGTGGCCGGCACGCTGGGGGAGAATCATGTGAACATCAACTACGCCTATTGCACCAGCGGCGCCCCCGGTGGCAGGACGACGGGGATTTTTAAGGTTGCGGATCTGAATAAGGCGCAGCGGATTCTGAAGACGGATACGAGCAAGCATAAGGAGCCGAATCTTCGAAGAATGGGGAGACGTTAGATCATCGCCAATAGGGCGGAGAGATCCCGCCCCCACAGAATATGGATTCATTTGACAACTGGATTCACGGATGGCTGATGCTCGGCGGCTGGGCGACGGAGGCTGTCTTTAAGCTGATCCTGGCGGCCGCGCTGGGCGGGCTGGTGGGCTTTGAACGCGAGCTGCGCGGGCGCGAGGCTGGATTTCGCACCAACATCCTGGTCGGTCTGGGATGCGCGCTGCTCATGATTATTTCCATTCGAGTCGCCTCCGTGCCGTGGATGCCGGAGGGGATGTATGGGATCCAGGTTGATCCGGCCCGCATTGCCTATGGCGTGATGACGGGTATCGGATTTTTAGGCGCCGGCGCGATCATCAAGCATTTCAACGGCGTGCGCGGCCTGACCACGGCGGCGGGATTGTGGTGCGTGGCGGCGATCGGCCTTTCGTGCGGGCTGGGACTTTACATCGTTTCCATCATGGCGGCGGGTCTGGTTTTGGCGGCGCTGGCGCTGCTGAATACGGTTGAAAAACGATTGCCACGACGCCGCCATCGGCGGTTGATTCTGCGGATGCCGTGGAACCATACTTACCGCATGGATCTTGTGAAGAAGATGGAAAGCTCGGGGATCAGCATCATCGACCAGGCGTATCATCGCCACGAGAACCTCAGCGAGATGGATGTGACGATCGACATCGGCTACACCGATCAGGCGAAATTTGATGCGCTGGAAACAGAGCTACGCGATGGGCAGCAGGTGAAATTAATGGTGTCGGAGAGGGCGTAGCGACCGGTCTGGTGGCATGGGCGCCCAGCTCATGCAAAAAAAGCACGGGCGAGGGGCCCGTGCCACGTCACTTTCTGACTGCTCGTAAAAACCTGACTACCTGCGTTCAGGTTGATTTTTTTCCTGCTGCTTCTGCTCCTGCTTTTCCTGCTGCTGCTTTTCCAATTCAGCGAGGCGCTTCTGGGCGGCCTGCGTTTGCTCGAGGAGCTGCTTGTGCATCGCTTCCACCTCGGCCAGGCGGCGCTCGAGGCGCTCGGTTTCGGCCTGGAGCCGGCGGTGCATCGCTTCCAGCTGCTGGTCCTGTAGATCGAGGTTCTGGCGGTTCAGCAAGTCGCGAATCTGGGCCTGGTTCTGCCGCATCGCCTGGTCCTGGAGGCGCTGGGCATCTCCCAGCTGCTTACGAAGGTCAACGTCAAGGTTCTCGCGAATGATGCGGGCGTTGCCGCCGATGGCCAAAGCCCGGCCGCGGCCGTTGTACTTGTCGTAAATGTCGGCGGCTTCGGGATTGTTCTTGCGCAGCTCCTCTATGTTTTTGGCTTCGTAATCCTTCTGGGTAACTTTGCCATTGTCCGGCTCGGTGACGCTCATGCGGATGCCGTCGGGGCCTTCGTTGATGGTCACCTTGCGATCGCCATCGATAATGTTGGTGGTGCGCTGGTCGTTGTTGGCGGTGACATTGATGGCGATGCGGTTGCCGCGCGCGACCAGCACATCGGCGGGCATCGCGGCCCCGGGTCCGATGCGCGGCTGAATCGCGCCGCGGCGATTGGCCACGCGCCGGCCACCTTCGATCTTGGGCACCAGGTATTCGGCATATGACTGAATGCTCGGGTCTTCGTTCTTGAGCGCTTCCTTCAGCGCGGGCAGCGCTTCGGCGCCAATCTTGAGCAGCTCATTGCTGGCTGCGTCGCGGGTGGGGAAGTCTTCTGCGCCGAGTTGTTTGATCAGGTCGGCAATTTTCTGCTGCTGCGGCGTTTGCTCGACTTTGGGCGCGGGGGCGGCAGGCTCTCCTGCCGCCGGAGCTGCCTGTGCGAATGCAATGCTGCCCAGGAAAAGCGAAGCGGTAATAACGGAACCGTGAATTCCCCGATTCATGACGGTCTCCTTGAAAGAGCGAATTGTTACTTCATGACGGACGCCGCTGCGGTGCGAATCTAACGGCATTATGCCAATGTAAACGCCGCTGGGGCAAGCCCCGCCACATTATTGATGCGCGCGTTATGGGCCGGGTTTCAAAGGACCTGTTTTCTTAATTCGCTGACGGCTTGTTTGATGCAATCGAGGTGGGGGTTGATGGCGAGGGCTTTTTCATACGCTTTAATGGCCTCGCGGGGCTGGTCGAGATGGGCGTAGCAATGCCCCAGGCCTGCCCAGGCGCCAAAATGCGACGGCATAATCCGCACCGCCTGCTGGCAATCGATGAGCGATTCGTTGAAACGGCTCTGGAGGTAGTAGGCAATTGCCCGCTGGTTGTAGGCCTCGGCAAATTCCGGCGAGAGTTCGATGGCCCGGCCAAAATGCTTGAAGGCGCAATCGAATTTCTGATCGGAGAGGCATTGCGTCCCGCGGGCCAGTTCTTCGTTGGCCGCCGCCGAGCCGCAGCGGAACCAGATCGACCAGAGGGCATGCTCGGCCATCTGGTTGGTCATTGGATCGGGGTCCTTCAGCCGTTCGGCAACGGCGGGGATGCAGCATGATCGGCCGACAAGGGAGAGCGCCAGGGCGGCAACTTTTCGCGCATCGCAATCGGGACAGGAAAGCAGGGAAGTGATCTGGTCAGGCGTGTAATTCTTTTTCAGGTGACTCAGCAGGCCTTCCAGGTCCTTTGACTCCAGAAGCGGCGTCACCGAATCGACGAAACGACAGGGATCTATCGAGGTTGAGCCTGACACTCGTTTACTTTAGGCGATGCGGAATGAGTTGTCCGTCAAAGCGGACTAACCATTTTCCTCGCTCCGCAACGTCTTCCTTTGAGTTGATCAACACATTTTCGGACCAAACAAAAAGGGGCGTCGCAAATTTGCGCGCCCCGAACAATTTCAAATTCAATAAGGCGTCGGACGCCAATCACCGGGGCGACGCCCGGTATCGAAACCCTCAAATCGCTGCCTTTGCTCGGCTTCGGCGGCGCGGGACTCGGGGCTGAAGGGAGTGGCGTAGTAGCCCCGCTGGATGGTTTCAGAGTCACCCAGCTTGCGGGGGGTATATCCGGTTTCGGTTTTACTCTCGCAGCCCAGAAGAAGAGCCGCGCACCCTATCAAGGACCACTTGAGCATCGCGAGCCACCTGCGATCAGACGTCCCCCTGATCTGCCAGCCGGACCGACGCCCGTAGGCGTTTTGTCCGTTCCCAACTCTCCACTTCAGCCATGATACTAGGCCACACAGGCGAAATTTCCACTGTTTTTATACGTGGGATTCCGGCTGAGGCAAGTGGCGCATGGTTTGTATGGATTAAGCATGTGGCCGGTTGGTTTGGGGTGATGGGCCGGCGGTGTAGAGCGGAGTTTTACATGAAATTGTCAATTGTCGTTATTTGTTGGAACGACCTGAAGGTGCTGCCGGCCTGCCTTAAGTCCATTTATGAGCAGACCCGGGAGACCGATTTTGAGGTCATTATCTCAGACAACGGTTCGACCGATGGATCGCTGGATTTCGTCCGCCAGAACTATCCCCAGGCCAGAATTGTCGAGAACAAGGCGAATCTGGGCTATGCCCGCGGCAACAATGCCGGCATCGCGGCGGTAGGGGACGCAGATTACATCCTGATCCTCAATCCCGACACGATCATTCACGACCGCGCTCTGGATAAATGGGTCAAGTTTGCCGACGCGCATCCGGAAGCGGGAGCGTTCGGATGCCGCGTGCTCAATTCCGACGGAAGCTATCAAGACCCGGCCCGGCCGTTTCCGACGAATTGGCATTATTTTCTGGTGGCGCTGCGGATTCGGCAGAACGACTACGGCCGATTCAAGGGCGAAGTCGAGCGCGAGATCGACTGGCAGAGTGGCTGCTGCGTGATGTTGCGCGGAAAGCTCCTCAAGGATCTGGGCGGGTTCGATGAGCGGTTTTTCTATCACTACGAAGAAGTCGATCTGTGCTATCGGGTTTGGAAAGCGGGGAAGAAAATTCTGCACACGCCGGAGGTAACCATCACCCACCTGGGCGGGCAGTCGGTGGGGCGGTTCCCGATTCGATTTGAGCTGGAAAAATATCGCAATCGCTATCGCTACTTCCATAAGCACTACGGCTTTGGCGGCCTGAAGCGCAATCGACGAATTGCCCTGCTGCATCTGCGCATGCGGCAGCTGGGCTATGGGTTGGTTGGATTGTTCAACAAGAGCGAGGTGCAGAAAAACCGGATGGAGATGCTGCGCGTGGTGACAGGTTGGAATAAGCAGCTTGATCCGGTGGCGTTCATCGAGCGCGGCGCCGAGCCGCAAAGCGGATATGAGCCGCTGATGCCGGCGCCGAGGATCGTGGCAACGGCAGCAGCATGAAGTTGAGCATCCGGGGTGGCATGGGCAAGTACCCTTGCCCGTGTCTAAGTGAATGGAACACGGGCAAACGAGTACGTTTGCCCATGCCACCCAAGCACATTCAAACAGATATCGCAAGGAGAATTCAAGATGGCAGTGTCATTGGTTACTGGTGCAGCGGGATTTATTGGTTCGCATGTCGTCGATCATTGCCTGCGGCTGGGGCATCGCGTGGTGGCTCTCGACGATCTTTCCGGCGGATTTGCGGACAACGTGCCGGACGGCGCGACGTTCGTGAAAGGCTCGATCCTCGACCATGACTTGCTCAACACGCTCTTTGCCGAGCATGGCTTTGATTATGTCTATCACCTGGCGGCGTATGCGGCCGAGGGATTGAGCCATTTCATCCGGCGTTTCAACTACAACAACAACCTGATCGGCTCGATGAACCTCATCGACGCGGCGGTGAACAACAACGTCAAACGTTTCGTGTTTACCAGCTCAATCGCGGTTTATGGCGCAGGCCAGACGCCGCTGACCGAGGAGATGACGCCGATTCCGGAAGATCCATATGGCGTGGCGAAACTCGCCGTTGAACAAGACCTCAAGTGCGCCCATGAAATGTTCGGCCTGGATTACACGATTTTCCGCCCGCACAACGTCTACGGCGAGCGGCAGAACATCGCCGATCGCTATCGCAACGTCGTCGGCATCTTCATGAACCAGCTGCTCAAAGGCGAGCCGATGACCATCTTCGGCGACGGTGAACAGCAACGGGCCTTTACGCACATCAACGATGTTGCGCCGCTGATCGCTGAATGCGTGAACATCGAGACGACGAAGAATCAAATCTATAACGTCGGCGCGGATGTCCCGTTCACGGTCAACGAATTGGCCCGCGTGATCGCAAAGGCCATGGACCTCCCGTGCAATGTGAAGCACCTGGATCCGCGCAATGAAGTGAAGGTGGCGTTCAGCGATCACAGCAAGTGCGACAACACGTTTGGAAATCGCCGCAAGACCACGCTGGAAGAAGGAATCACCGCCATGGCGGAGTGGGTCCGCCAGCACGGTGCGCGGGAGAGCAGCATTTTCAAAGACATCGAGATTATGAGGAACCTGCCGCGAAGCTGGGCGGAAGCGGCGAAGCGGGCCCAAACGGCCACAGAGGCCGTTGCGAAATGACGAATGTCCAATGACGATGAGAAAGAAGCTCGAATGACGAATTTCCAAGTTCGTCATTCGTTCTTTCGTCATTCTTTCGACATTGGTCATTCGTCATTAGTCATTCCGATTAGACATTCGTCATTTCTCGCCAGATACTGTCTGCCGTCATGGCTAAACCCACTCCTCCTCCCAACGTTGCCATCGCATCGCTGGATGCGCGCAAGCAGACGATGTTCAACCTGATGGCGCCCGGGCCGGGGACGCCGTGGGAGGATCGCGGCAGCATCGGGACGGTCGGGGCGTTCTTCAAGACGGCGTTCAAGAGCATGCTGAAGCCGGCCGAGCTGCTGGACTCGATTCGCCGACCGGAAACCGGCGGAGATTCCTTTTCGTTCGCGATGGGCTGCGGGATCTTGTGGGGGCTCAGCGCCGTTATTCATGGCTGGTTTTACTGGAAGCATTTGCTGGGTGAAGAGACGCGCACAGCGGGGTCGGGTACGGAGTATCGCATCACCGTCGTCGGCCAGTCGTTCTGGCTTTGGTGCGCAATAGCCGCGATTGCCGCGGTGCTGGGGGCGATCGTGTTCCAGAAGATCGGCTCGAAGCTTTATTACTCGATGGTTGCCACCGAGATGAAGAGCAAGGCGCCGGTGATGCTGGCGTACAACATTTTTGGTTACGCGCTGGGGCCGAGTTTGCTGGCGCCGATACCCTTCGTCGGGCCGGTTCTGGCGCTGATCTGGATCACCATCGTGTTGATTGTCGGGGGAACGACGCGCATGAAGATCAGCTTCGCCGGAGCCATCACGGGAGCGTTGATTTCCGTGGCGGTCATGATCGGCGCGTCGGGCGCGATATGGTTCTTGGCGAAATATGTTCCGCCGCAGCCGGTGATCAAGGAAGATCCGCTGCCGCGCGGCCGAAGGACGTCATGAGAGACGAGCCGCAGCTTCGCTCGTCATTGTTGGCGCGAATTCATCGGCGCTATCAGACCAAAACGCAGACTTTGCAAATCGGGGAGCTGAAGATTCCCTTCACCCGCATTGCCGATCCGGATGTGGTTCTGGATCAGGTGGCGGCGGAGGAGGATCGCCGCGAAAAACAGAGCGGTCAGCGCCGGGAGGGGGACCAATTGCATCTGCCGTACTGGGCCGAGCTGTGGGAGAGTGGATTGGGGATGGCGCAGATGCTGGTGAGCGCGCCGCAGCTGGTTTGTGCGAAAAACGTGCTCGATCTAGGTTGTGGAATGGGTTTGGCGGGCACAGTAGCCGCAGGCCTGGGCGCGAATGTGCTCTTTGCCGACCTGGAGGCAGATTCGCTGCTGTTTGCGACGCTCAACAGTCTGCCCTGGCGCGAAAATGTGCGCACGCGGCGGTTGAATTGGCAGAAAGATCGGCTGGATGAGCGATTTGATCTGATCCTGGGCGCGGACATCCTCTATGAGAAGCAGCAGTGGGCATTTCTGGAACCATTCTGGCGCGAGCACGTCAAAAACGGCGGCTCAATTCTTCTCGGCGAGCCCGGACGGCAAACCGGCGATCTGTTTCTGGAATGGATGAGCACCAAGAACTGGAAAATCGAAAAATCCGAACAACCTGTCTCGACACGCCCTCGTCCGATCCGCCTATTTCATCTCTTTTCCAATTGATCTGCGTTCGTCTGCGTTGATCTGCGGCTCCTCCCTCGGCGCAAACAAAAAACCCGCAGGCAACCCTGCGAGTTTTTTGAATTGAAATCGAAAGTATTCCGAAGGTGCCGTGTGGGAACGTTTGCAGTCAAACCCTTTAAAAAACAGGTGGGTGATAGACGAATCGGGAGGGTTCTCCCGTTTGTCACGCCTTTCGCTTCCCGTCATTGATCATCTCGGAGAGACGATGCTGCGGTCGTGCGGCCAACGTGCGGCTATCCCCTAGGGTTGCTTATCGGTTTAACCAAATATTCGCTCCCAATCTCGAACATCCCAGATCTTCCGATTGCTCGAATGTTATCGACCAAAAGAAGGTCGGGCAATGAGAAATGTACGTCACGCTCATCACAAAAGTTCTCGCGCGGGATTATCATTGACAACCAATCGGACCATGCGCAAGCGAACGACACTCTCGCTCGATCGACGGCAATTTCTGTTTGCTACTGTCGGCGCTGCGCTGGCGGAAAAAGTTCTTGCGGCTGAGCCAGCGAGAATTTACACCGCATGCGTCATCGGCCACAGCGGGCGTGGCGAGTTTGGCCATTCGGTCGATCAGATTTTCACCGATCGCGCCGATGTGCAGCTGCTGGCAGTCGCCGATCCGGTGGCTGCGGGACGTGCCAAGGCGATGCAGCGGAGTAAGGCGCTGCGGCAGTATGCGGATTATCGAGAGATGTTGGCAAAGGAGAAGCCGCATCTGGTGGCGGTTGCGCCGCGCTGGACCGACCAGCGCCGCGAGATGTGTTTGGCGGCGATAGCGGCGGGGGCCCATCTATATACCGAAAAGCCGTTCGCAACCGATCTGGCGGAAGCGGATGAAATCCTGGCGGCGGCGGACAAGGCTAAAAGAAAAATCGCCGTGGCCCATCAGGTGCGGCTTGCGCCGGCCGTTCTTCATCTGAAAAAACTGATCGATGACGGCCTGATCGGCGAGCTGCTCCAAATCGACGCCTGGGGCAAGCAGGACCAGCGGGCCGGCGGCGAAGACATGCTGGTGCTGGGGACGCACCTGTTTGATCTCATGCGGTTCTTCGCCGGCAATCCGATCTGGTGCAGCGCGCGAGTGCAGGAGAAAGGCAAAGACATCACTCCGCAGAGCGGCAAGCCGGCCACGGAAAAAATCGGCCCGATCGCCGGCGATGAGATCAACGCCGATTTTGCGTTTGCCAAATCTGTGCACGGCACCTTCACCAGCCGCGGCAAGCTGCGCAACGTGGTCGGCCACTGGGGCATTTTGCTCAGCGGCACCAAAGGCTCGGCCCGGATCCTGATGGACATTTTTCCCACGATTTTTGTCAGCAAGACGACACCGTGGGGCAACACCGCCAGGGAAGAAAAATGGGAGCGACTGCCGGGTGATCCGACGCTCAATGCAACCGAGGATCAGAAGACGGCCGTGGCGGCCAATCGGCGCGTCGTCGATGACTGGATCGATGCGATTCAGAAGGATCGCCAGCCCATTTGCAGCGGCCAGGCCGCGACCGCGGCGATTGAGATGGTGATGGCGGTCTACCAGGCGGCGATTGCAGAACGCCGGGTGGAATTTCCATTGAAGCAGCGACGGCATCCGCTTATCTAGGGGGCTCCACGCCCTCGCATGAAGGGCGGGGAAACCGCCCTTACAAGGTCATGTCAGCGTTTTGATCATTCGAAAATGCGGGCCAGCGGTAGGAATGAAAAACTCCTCTCCAAGCGGCCGCCATCCCTGCTTCTTGTAAAAGTTCAAAGCCGGCGTGCGGGCATTGCACCAGAGTTGACGGATGGGCCCGGCTTTTTTCAAACTCTCCTCCGCCAATTCCAGCAATGCCGTGCCGATCCCGCCGCTGCGAAAATTGGCGTCGGTGGCCATGCCGCGCAGCTGATAGGCCGGGCGACCGTCCCACTCATTCAGATGAAACGTGGCGCATCCAACGCATTTTCCATCCGCAAACGCCGCGAAATGGTGGCTGCTGGGCAGCTCGTCGCCTTTGAAAATCGCCTCCGATCGCGGCAGGCCCTGGCGCAGGACGACGTGACGCAAATCGATGACGTCCTCCAGCTTTGCCGGCCGGATTTGGACAGATACTCCGCCCACCATGATCTGTGGCATGTCTGAATTTATACTGTGGAGAGGCTGTTGGATTAAAGCATCCAACATTCCCGATTTTACCGCTCCATCCTAGGATATAGCCATGAAAGAAGCTCTCCTGCAAAGCACACTGCCCCTGCCCGTTCGCCGCGGGAAGGTGCGCGACGTTTATGACCTTGGCGATGCACTGCTGATTGTCGCCACCGATCGCATCAGCGCCTACGACGTGGTCATGCCCAACGGGATCCCCGACAAAGGGCGAATTCTCACCGCGCTGAGTCTTTTCTGGTTCGAAAAGTTCGGGCGCGACTTTGAGAATCACCTGATCGCCACCGATGTCGCAAAATATCCCGAGAAAGTGCGGCAATATAAATCGCAGCTCGAAGGCCGGTCCATGCTGGTGAAAAAGGCCAAGGTGGTACCGATCGAGTGCGTCGCCCGCGGCTATCTAGCCGGCTCGGGTTGGAAAGAATATCAGAAGACGCAGACGGTCTGCGGCATTCGTCTTCCTGCCGGTTTGCGGCAATGCGACAAGCTGCCCCAGGCGATCTTCACGCCCGCCACCAAGGAAGAAGAAGGCCACGACATCAATATCTCGTACGAAGAGATGGTGAATCGCGCCGGGCGGGATATTTCCGCGACGCTGCGCGATCGAACCCTGTCGCTTTATAACCAGGCCGCTGAATATGCGGCGACGCGCGGCGTCATCATTGCCGACACCAAATTTGAATTCGGCCAGATGCCCGATGGCCGGCTGATTTTAATCGACGAGGTGCTCACGCCGGATTCGAGCCGCTTTTGGCCGGCGGATGAATACTCGCCGGGTCGCGATCAGCCAAGTTTTGATAAGCAGTTTGTGCGGAACTATCTGGAAGCGCAGCCGTGGAATAAAACGCCGCCAGCGCCAAAACTGCCGGATGAAGTCGTTGAAGGCACCCGCAAGCGCTATCTGGAAGCCTATGAGAAGTTGACCGGAAGACGCCTGTAGGTCCGGCTGTGCCGGACATGTGCGGCACAGCCGAACCTGCCAGAGAACGCGCGGTCGTGCGAAAATTCAATTGCCCCATTCAGGGCATTCCGCCATTCCTTGACACTCCATTTGGCCGCCTTTACTGTCTAATGCTGGCGAAAAACGAAGGTCTTTTTTAGGCAGAGCAGCGGCTTTTTTGCGGGCTCAACCAAGTGTGCTCCCTGCCGGGATGACTCCTCCAATGGCCGAATCACCAGCGCGTCTGAACGTCACCTCGCACAAGGACATCGCCGTCGTCGAGTTTACCGAGAACAAGATTCTCGACGAGATGAGCGTCTCCGAAATTGAGCGCGCCCTGACGGCGCTGCTGGAGGCCAAGGAGCGCCCCAAGATCCTCCTGGACTTCTCAAACGTCGATCATCTCACGTCCGCCGCGTTGGGGATGCTCATCAACATCAACAATCGAGTCAAGCAGCGTAACGGCCAGCTTCGGCTGGCCAATATCCGTCCGCAGATCATGGAAGTGTTCATGATTACGAAACTGAACCGTTTGTTCAGAATTCTTGGAACACGCGCCGAGGCGCTGTCGAACTTTGAATAGGGCGGGCGTTGTTGCCATCAGGCCGGTTTTTGGTCGGGATGGAAGGGCATCGTTTGAACGACCAGTTGCGATTCATCATCCCCTCCGACTTCTACGAAGGCCGCGCCATCCAGAAGCGCATCCTCGAAGAGGTTGAAAAGCATCATTTTCACGATGATGCCCTCTTTGCCATCAAGCTAGCGCTGGAGGAAGCCCTCATCAATGCCATCAAGCACGGCAACAAGGAAGACCGCCACAAGAAAGTGCGCATTGCGTGCAAGGTAACGGACACGGAAGCGGAAATTATTATCGAAGATGAAGGCCCGGGCTTTGAGCGATCCAGCGTGCCCGATCCGACCTCCGATGAGAACCTCGAGCGCCTTCACGGGCGGGGCATCCTGCTCATGGAGGCGTACATGCACAACATCGAGTGGTCCAACCAGGGCAGACGCGTGCGGATGGTGCGGCGGAACGAACCGCCAGCTGCCAATAATCAAGGCTCGGCTGCCTGAGGCCAGTCGGTGAGTCAATCGCAACTGTAGACCGCAAATGCCTTCCCGCCCGTGGGCCAATTATCTGCTGATCTTCCTCAACCTCGCCGTTTTTACCTTACAGCTTCGTAATCCCAGCCTGATCTTCCGATATCAGCTCAACGGCCGCGCCCTGAGCCTCACGCAGTTTCTCACCTATGCTTTTCTTCACGTCGGCTGGGCGCATCTGCTCTTCAACATGGCTGTCCTCTATGTCCTGGGCAACGACATCAATCTGCGGCTTGGGCAGATCGGCTATATCGCGTTCTACCTCGCGGGCGCTGTGATCTCCGCCCTGGGCTTTGTCCTGGCCGGCGGCAGGGACCAGAGCATGGTCGGCGCGAGCGGAGCGGTGGGGGCGGTGATGGGCGCTTACCTGGTCCTCCTGCCGCGTTCCAACATCTCCCTGTGGATCGGCATAGCCTGGCTGGAAGTGCCGAGCATGTATTTCGTGATCATTTTCTTTTGTTACAACCTGATCATGAGCCTCGCGATCGGCGTGGCGGCCCAGCAGGTGGCCTACGAAGCACACATTTCCGGGATGGTCTATGGTTTTGGCGTCACCACGCTTCTGTTGATGACCCGGCTGCTTCCGCGGCAGGGGACCGACCTGCTCTCGATCCTCAGGCAAAAGCGAACCGAGATGCGGGGGCTGAACCATCCTTGACGCTTGGCGGCCGTCCCTCAACAATCTGCCCATGGCTCGCACGATCAAGCATCCCGCTCTCGAACCTCTCAAGGCTAAATTCCCCAACATTGGGCTGAAAGTCGGTGAATTCCGCGACATGGTGAGCGTGGTCGTTCCGCGCGAGCATATTCTGAGTGTCTGTAAGTTTCTCCGTGACGATCCGGCGATGCGCTATGACCTGTTGGCCGAGGTCAACGCCGTCGACTATCTGCACTTCCCCGGCGCCACCAACAGATTCGGCGTCAATTACGGTTTGGTTTCCATTCCCAACAACAATCGCCTGTGGCTGAAGGTTTTTCTGGACCCAACCATGGAGAGCGGCCCCGGCACCGCGCCGCGCGACGAGGAGATCCTGGAAAAAGGGGATCCGGGGCTGAAAGTCGATTCTGTGACGAGCATCTGGCCCGGCGCAGAATGGATGGAGCGCGAACAGTACGACCTGATGGGCATCATTTTCGTCGGCCACCCCGACCTGCGCCGGCTGATGACATGGAACGGCTTTGGCTCCTATCCGCTGCGAAAAGACTATCCCCTCCGAGGCGTCGGCGAGCGCGAGAACTATAAGATCGTCACCCGCGAGAGCGCGTGAGGTGTATGTTTTCATCCCTCCTCCAACGCCGCTACCTTATCCCTTTTACGGCGCGCCAGCTTCCGCAGCAGACCGCGGATGTGCTGGTCATTGGCGGCGGCGTGGCTGGGTTGCGGGCGGCGATTGCGGCTTCGGAGACGGCGGATGTGCTGCTGGTCACCAAGGACAGCGTGGAGCAATCCAACACCTGGTATGCCCAGGGCGGCATCGCGGCGGTGCTTCAGCCGCTGGACAGCTATGAAATGCACGTCAGCGACACCGAGTCGGCCGGCGCGGGGCTTTGCGATGATCGCGCCGTGCAGATCGTGATCAAAGAGGGGCCGCAGCGCGTGCTGGAATTGCTCTCGTGGGGGGCGAATTTCGATAAGCAAAAAGGCAATCCTTACGATCTGGCGTTTACGCGCGAAGGTGGGCACTCCTTTGCTCGAATCGTTCATGCATTTGGCGATGCGACCGGAAAGGACGTCGCCCAAACCCTGATCAACACCGTCCGCACGCACAAAAATATCCGTGTTTCGGAACAATCCTTCGTAATCGACCTGATCACCGACAACGAGCGCTGTGTCGGTGCGCTGGCGCTGATCAATCACCAGGTCACCATCCTCTGGGCCCGCCAGACCATCCTCGCCAGCGGCGGGGCGGGGCAACTTTATCGCGAATCGACCAATCCCAAGATCGCCACCGCTGATGGGCACGCGATGGCCTGGCGCGCGGGCGCGAGGCTGCAGGACATGGAGATGGTGCAGTTTCATCCCACCACGCTCTACGTCGCCGGTTCCAGCCGCGCGCTGATCACGGAAGCCGTCCGCGGCGAAGGCGCCTATCTGGTGGATCGCAACGGCCATCGTTTCATGAGCGACTATCACCCCGATGGCGAGCTTGCCCCTCGCGACATCGTCAGCCTTTCGATCGTCCAGCAGATTCGCAAAACGCATTTCACACACGTTTTCCTCGACGTGCGCCACCTCGATCCCGAAAAATTCCGCCTGCGCTTTCCACAGCTGGCGCATCTGCTCGACCAGTTCGAGATCAATCCGGCCAGGGATTTGATTCCCATTCATCCGGCCGCTCATTACATGATCGGCGGGGTGGATGCGGATGAGTTTGGCCAGTCCAGCCTCAAAGGCCTCTATGCCGTCGGCGAGGCCAGTTGCTCGGGCCTGCACGGCGCAAATCGCCTCGGAAGCAATTCCCTGCTGGAAGGTCTCGCCTTTGGCGCGCGTGCGGGCACGCACGCGGCGCTGGCGGCTCACAGCGAGCCGATCGGATTCCCGCAGACTTTGGAGAATCGTCTGCCGCCTTCTTCGAAAGCAGAACTGGACATCACCGACGTCAAGAGCACGCTCCGCAGCATCATGTGGCGGAACGTCGGCATCGAGCGCAGCGGGGAGCGCCTGGCCGAGACGCAGGAGCGGCTGGGCTATTGGGGCCGGTATGTAATGGACAAGGTTTTTGAGCCCGCCGGCTCAACCAATGGCGTCACCGCCGGCTGGGAATTGCAGAACATGCTGAGCGTTTGTGCCCTGATTGCCGGCGCGGCGCAGGCCCGTAAAGAATCGCGTGGCGTGCATTATCGAACGGATTTTCCGAAGCGCGACGACGCGAATTGGCGCGTGCACCTGCTGTGGCGACGACCCTCGGAAGCACCGATCATCGAAGCGGTGCAGTGACAGCAGGTCTTCAAAGCCGTATCAGTTGAAAACAATCCTATTCTCAATATTAAACAGCCCCAGCAGGTCCTGATTCTTCTGCGGCGACTCAACCACCATTTCCTCCGCCTGTGGGCGGGTCCGGGTGGTGTCTCGCGTACGCGTCGATTTCTTGGAAAGTGCCGAACGAATCGCGTTATCCAGATCCAGCCGCCGATAGGTCAGATAGGTCGCCGGATATTCCGAGTCGCCGTCCCAGTTCTTTGACGCGCTGGATTTGAGAATCCCCAGAATCTGCGTGACGTTAAGTTTGGGATTGGCCTGATGCAGCAGCATCGCCGCTCCCGCCACTTCCGGCGCGGCAAAGCTTGTTCCGCTTCCTTTGAGATAGATATGCGAACCGCCCGAGATGCTGGGCGCAACGATGCCGTCACCTGAGGCCAGCAGATCCAGGTCGCCGGCACGCGAGGTGAAATTGCTGATCATGTCGCTGCCATTAACGGATCCAACGCCCACGACGTTTGGATCGGCCGCCGGATAATTGATTCCCGGCGTGCTGACGCCGTCGTTGCCGCTGGCGGCGGTGATGAAGACACCCATCTTGCGCAGTGTCGCCAGCTCATCGCCGTAGGGTCCGCGCGAGAACTTGCGTTCGTAGTCGCCATCCCCCAGCGACATGTTCACGGCCGTGATGTTGTATTGCTTGCGGTGGCTGATGACCCAGCGTAGCGCCTGTTCAATCCGGCTGTCGGGAAGGAAGTCGCTGTTGTCCTCGATGCGCAAAGCGACGATTTTCGCCCCAGGCGCGATTCCGCGATATCTGAATCCGCCATAGGTGAAAGCCTTCGAAGCGACCATGCCCGCGACCATGGTGCCGTGGCCGGTCTGATCCATTGGGTCGCTGTCGTTGTTCACAAAGTCCCATCCACCGACGACGGTGCGGCCCCAGCCACCGCCTAGCGCAGGATGGTTGTAGTCCACGCCGGTGTCGAGGATCGCCACCGCCTGCCCCTTTCCGGTGATTTTTTTATAGACCCTTGCTGCGATGTCCTGATCGATGACCCGGGCCGTTGGACCCCACCCGGCGAGCAACTGACGCTCTTCCAGCGCCTCCAGACAAAAAGACTCTCCTGCACATTGCCCATTTTTCTGACGCATGATTTCCCTTAAATCTGCTCGCCGCGACGGCTGGGCCTGCCAACTCGACCACCATTGACCCAAAAAGCGAGCAGGCATCGCTCCCACAAGCCAACAAAGCGGGAGGCACTACCGTGCAACCGCTACTTTGCAACCATCGTGCCATCCGCGACGATCGATGGTATGATCACCGTCCGGCCTCAACCGTAGTCACGGATGGGCCAGCCCGCTTTAGCGTCCGGGCTCATGTGTATCACTTCAGGGAGCGAGGGTCTTTCGTGCTCAGGGCAAGCGTCCTGCTTTTGGGAATGCTGTTGCTGGCTGGCAGCGCCAACGCGCAGTTGACGTTTGTCTCCATCGATTCCGTTTCCTCTTCGCTTAGCGAAAATTTCGACACCATTGGCTCCGGCGAACATGCACTGCTGCCACAGGGCTGGCGAATCGGAATTTCGGCGGATTTTAGTTTGGGCAAAAACAGCACGACCGAATCAGCCGGCACAACTGGCCTGGGCGCGCTGAATATCAATTCTCCCGGCGGCTTTTACAACTTCGCCAACGGCGAAAATGCCACCTCCACCGATCGCGCCGTTGGATTTTTGACCGATAACGAAAACAATCAAAATAAAAATCTTCTTGTGGGCCTCCAAAACAACAGCGGCGCAACCATCAACGACATTTCATTTTCCTTTGACGCCGAGAAATACCGCAGCGGCATTCGCGCCAACGACATCAGGCTCTTTTATGGCTTTGATGGCTTGAGCTGGATCGAGGTCCCCGAAGGCCTTGTGCATTATGCACCTGATGCGGCTACCGCCGTGGTGAACCCGCCCTCGACTACAAGCAAATCCATCGCGCTGAGCAATCTGAATCTTCCCGATCAGGGCAAGTTGTATTTTCGCTGGTTTTACACCTTCATTAGCTCGGTGACTTTCTGCCAGGCACTGGGGATCGACAATTTTCAGCTCAACGTCGGCCCGGCGCAGCAGCCCGATCTGGTCTGGGATGGCGCGTCAGGCGCAAGCTGGGACGCCTCCGCCAGCAACTGGAAAAACTCGGCCGGCGCTCATGTCGGCTGGAGTGATAACCTGCCGAACAATGCGACCTTTGTTGACGGTGGGGCGAACGTGACGACCCTGGTGAGCCTTTCATCGGCACGGCGCGTCGGCCGGCTCACTTTCGACGCGGGTTTGAAAAGCTACACGCTGAGCGGCGGCTCCCTGCAAATCATGGCTGCCGGCGGAAGCGGCATCACGGCTCGCAGCAACGCCGCTATCGCCTCGCAGGTCCAGGTTAGCTCCACGCAAAGCTGGGATATTCAATCGACCCTCACCATTTCGGGAGCACTGAGCCTCGATGCCGGCGTGATCCTTACCAAGAAGGGCGTGGGCAACCTGGTCCTCTCGGGAGCACAGAACCATGGAGCAAATTCCCAGCTGAAAATGACCGAAGGGACTCTTCATCTTGCCAACAATCTCGGCCCGGCGGCGCGCCTCGCCATCACGGGCAATTCCACCTCCACCGATGCACTGGTTATTCTCGATTCCGATCAGGATCTCTCGCAGTTGACGATAACCACCGGCGACGCGGGAAATCAGGCGCTGGACCTGTCCAGTCCAACCGTCAGCGGCGCTTTTCGCTCGCTGCGAATTCACGCCGCCGATTTATTCGCTGCCAAAGCGAATCTCTGGGCGCTGATTCGGCAAACGCCTGGCGAAGGCATCTATGACTTTTCCCTCGCCTCGCATCCCAACTCCGCTGTTGGCTTGGCTGCCATTGGCAATGCGGTCATCATCCGTCCCACGCGGATAGGCGACGTCAACCTCGATGGGCTGGTGACCATAGCCGACTTTATCGACCTCTCTTCGAACTTCGGGCACAGTAACGTCACGTGGCAGGAGGGCGACCTGAATGGGGATGGGCTGGTGACAATCGGTGACTTCATCGATCTGGCCGCTAATTTCGGCAGGAGCTACGCCGGCGAGGCGATGGCAATTCCGCAGGCCGACCAGCAACTTCTCGATGCATTCGCCGCTTCTCATGGCGTGCCCGAGCCCGCCTCATTCGGATCGCTTCTCCTTGCCTCTCTGGCAGCCCGCCGCCCCCGGCGGGTACAATCTGCGAAATAGAATTGGGACTGCATCGACAACCCTTTGTCCGGAAACTGTGGGAGCACCTTGTCATCTCGGAGAGTCGATATGAAAACGCGCCTCTGCTTCGTTCTTCTCATTCTTGCCTGTCCATGGACTTCATTCGCCCAGCCGCTGACCGATCGCGTGCCGGCCGAGGCGCTGATCTACATCGGCTGGCAGGGCAGCGACAACATGCCGGCGAGTTACGAGCAGACGCACGCCAAGGCGCTGCTCGACCAGACGAATTTGCCCAAAGTCTTCAATGAGATGATCCCTGCGCTGGTCCGCCGCGCCGGCCAGCAGGATCAGCAGCTGGGCGAGATGCTCAAGATGGTTTTCGGAATCAACGGCCCGCTGTGGCGGCATTCCACCGCGCTCTACACCTCGCGCATCGACTTCCAGGCGCCTGCTCCACGCCTGGCGCTCATCTGCAAAGCCGACAACGACGCCGACGGCCTCAATGAGCAGCTCGAGAAGCTCGCCAAAATCATGCAGAGCGGCGATTTCCCCTTCCCCATCCGCACCTTCAAAGACAACGGCCTGGTCGGCATGACCATCGGCTATGACGATGCGAAACAGGCGCTGGCAACTCAGGCATCGCGAGCGCTCTCCGCTTCCGAAACGTTCAAATCAGCCATCGCCCAGGTCCAGAAAGAGCCCATCAGTATTTTCTACGCCGACACCGAAGGCCTCATCACCATGATCAGCCAGGGGATCCACTTTTTCGGCGATGAAAACGCCAAAGTGAAGTGGCCGCTGATCCGCGATGCGCTCGGCCTGCCGGGCTTGAAGCGCATCATCGCAACCGGCGCTTTTGACGGGCCGGATTGGGCGACGCAGTGCTTCATCGACGCTCCTGCGCCGCGCAGCGGGATTGTGAAGCTGCTCGATGGCCAGAAGGCATCCGACGATCTGTACAAAGCGATTCCCGCTACCGCGTCGTTTGCCGTCGCCGGCAGCTGCGATCTGGCAAAAGTCATCGCCGAAGTCCGCACCGTCATCGGCAACATCGATCCGAATATGCAGGGCATGTTCGACAAGGGAATGGGCGCGGCCGGCCTGTTCCTTCAGATGAATCTTCAGAAGGATTTCTTTGAATCGCTGGGACATGAGTGGGCGGTGTACCTCAATCCCGCGGCCACTGGCAGCGGCCCCTTTGGTGTCACCCTGGTCAATCGCCTGGCCAAGCCGCAGGAGGCCGAGCGCGCTTTCGGCAAGATCGAGATGGTCGCTGACAACATGATCAACGCCCAGCTTCAGCAGCAGAAGATCAACATTGGGTTTGATACGACGAAAGTCGGCAACACAACCATTCACTATGTCGCGCTTCCATTCGTCTCGCCGTCATGGGCGGTGTCGGATGGGAATCTTTACGCCGGCCTTTATCCGCAGATGGTGGCCGAAGCCTCGGCGCAGGTTTCGGGCAAGGCAAAATCGCTTCTGGACAATCCGTCGTTCGCGGCGCTTCACAAAAAGCTGGGCGGCGAGAAAGCGACGGGTTTTGCATACGCGGATCTGCCGCAGACCATCGGCGACAGCTATCCGTTCCTGCTGATGCTCTCACAGGGCATTGCTGGTGCAGGCGAGATGGCCGGCGTGAAAGCGCCGCCGATGGTGCTGCCGCCGCTGAGCAAGCTTCGCCAGCACATCGCGCCCGCCGCCGAATTTTTCTGGAGCGATGATGCCGGCTGGCACATGAAGAGCAACAGCCCCTTCCCCGGCGCCAGCTTGCTGGGCTCGCAGGCGAATCTGCTCATGGCCGCTCCGATTGGCGCAGCCATCGCGCTGCCCGCCGCGCGGCAGGGACAGATTCGGGCCCAGCGCGTGCAGGCGGACAACAACCTTCGTCAGATCGGCGTGGCCCTTCAGATGTATCAGATCGATCACAATCAGTATCCGCCGGATTTTGGTCCGCTGCTGACGGAAAAGAAGCTGTCGATTGACATGTTCGTCTCGCCGCATGCCGGCACAAAAGTTCCGCCCGAAGTCCGCCGCGGCAAGCCGGATGAGCAGGCCAATTGGGTGAACACGCGCTCCGATTTCGTATATCTCGGCGGCGATGTCGGTCCCAAAGCCGACGCGAGGACGATTCTGGTTTACGAGCGCCCCGATGGCCGGCCAGGGATGAACATGCTGTTCGCCGACGGCCACATTGAATGGATAGACGTCGATGCCGCAAGGCAGATGATCGAGAAGCAGCAGAAGGCGAATTAGCAGGCTTTGAGCGCCGCTTTTTCGCGTCGTTCTTTTCCGCCACCGATGGTGAATTCTACTTTTGGGCCCACCGGCATCGTTGAAGCAGCGACCCTGGCAATGGTGGATTTAAATGCCGGCGTCTTGGACCGCGGATCGACCGCCGTCGAAACCAGCACGTTGGCCTCCGGGTAATACATCAGCGCGCAGCACGGCGCGATTTCAAACGGCCGCACGCGAATGTTGTGCATCTGGCCGACTTCATTGCTCACCGTTACGCGCTGGTCTTCCTTCAATCCCATCCGCGCGACGTCCTGTGGATTCATCAGGATCACATCCCGTCCATCCTGCCCGCGGTAAATATCTTCTTCCTCGTAAACGACGGTATTAAACTGCCCCTCCGAGCGCACTGTCATCACGCGCACCTGATCCTTCTCCAATTCAGGAAGATTTGGAATGGCATGCGCCTTGAATATCGCTTTCCCCGAAGGCGTCTTGAACGCCGGCCTGTGAATCAGCCGCTCCTGGAGGTGAAATTCTTCCTTGGTCGTGTCAATCGCGCCGATTTTCTCCCACCCCGGCACGATCTGCGCGATCAATTGCCGCAGGTGCGAATGATCGGCTGCCAATCGCCAATCGACCGGCCCGCCCTGGCCGCAGGCTTGCAGCGCGATGTCCGAAAAAATGGAAATTTCACTCCGCGGCCCCGCATGTCGCGCCGCTCCGCCGTCGCTGAGGCGAACGAAGTTGAACATTGACTCCTGCGTGGTCGGCTGCGGCTCTTCATCGCGCGCCAGCACCGGCAAAATCAGCGTCGAGCGGCCGCGCCCGCGGGCATGGCCGGTGTTCAGCGTCGTGCTCATGTAAACCAGCAGATCGAGCTTCGAAAGCGCCCGCCCGACAAATTCCGCATCCGGATTCGCGCCATACAGGTTCCCGCCCAGCGCTAGCGCAAATTTCATCTCCCCGCGCTCGCACGCCTTCATCGCGGCCATCGTGTCATACCCCTCAAAATCCGGCATGCGCACGCCCAGGTTGCCCAGCCGGTCCATCACCGCCTTTTTCAGCGCCGGCGTCACCCCCAGCGACCCCAAACCCTGCACATTGCTGTGGCCGCGAATCGGCAGCAGCCCCGCGCGCCGCTTGCCAACCATTCCACGCAGCAGCGCCACGTTCACGATCCACTGCACGTTTTCGCAGCCATGCTCGTGATGCGTGATCCCCATCGTCCAGCCGAAAATGGCATTCTTCGCCTGCGCGTAAATATCCGCTGCTTTTTCGATCTGCTCGCGAGACACACCGCTGACTTTTTCAATATCATCCCACGACAGCGCCTCCACCTGCCGCTTCACCGCATCAAAACCTTCGGTATGTTCCGCAACGAAAATACCGTCCACCGCGTCGCGCGACAAAATCGCCTTGGCGATCCCGCTCAACAGCGCGATATCGCCGCCGATGGTCGGCTGCAAATACAGCGACGCCATCTCACTCCCAAACAGCATGCTCCGCACGTCGCTGGGCACTTTGAAATTAACCAGCCCCGGCTCGCGCACTGGATTAATGACGATGATCTTCCCTCCGCGCCGCCGCAGCCGCATCAGCGACGACATCAATCGCGGATGGTTCGACGCCGGATTGCCGCCGATCAGGAAAAACAGATCGCAATGCTCCAGGTCTTCCAGCTCGATCGTCGCCGTTCCCTGCCCAACCGACTCTCCAAGCCCCACGCCGCTGGCCTGATGGCAATAGTACGAGCAGTTGTTCACATGATTCGTGCCATACACCCGCGCAAAGAGCTGGAGCAAAAACCCTGCCTCGTTTGACGATCTTCCGCTGGAATAAAAGAACGCCTCGCGCGGCGAAATCGATTTCAGCTTCCCCGCGATCATCGCCAGCGCTTCATCCCACAGAATCGGCCGATAATGCGTATCACCCGGCGCGGCATACAGCGGCCAGGTCAATCTCCCCATCATCTCCATCTCGCGCGGCGAAAACTGCTCCATCTGCGCGATCGAATACTGCTCAAAAAATCGCTCCTCGATCCGCCCCTGCATATCGGCGGCCATCGCCTGCAGAGATTTCTTGCAAAACTCCGGGAAGTGCCCCTTCTCATTTCGCATCCCACCCTGCTGGCCGCCCATTCCCAGCGCGCAGGTCTTGCACGTATTTTTCGTCCGCATCGCCCGCCAAAGATTGAGAATCCCCACCTTCCGCGCGGTGCGCAGCGTGTAAGCAATAGCTTGCCAACCCCCGCCAGAGCCCGGGATCTTCATTCCTTCATTTTACCAGATGAGCTTCACTCTATCGCGAACCAAACCAAAGTGCCCAGAACCATTGTGGCCAGGATGACCACCACCACGATCACCTTGAACTTGCCGCCGCTGCCGGTTTCATTCACCACGTATTGCTTGCAGTGATGGCACCAATCGGCGTCCTCGTTGATCATCCGCCGGCAATTGGGACAGGGAATCAAATCCGGCTCGTCGTGATCGTCCATGTCCGACGGATCAGGCAGCTCGCGGTCGTCGTCTTCTTGCTCGACATCCTGCTGTTCCATGCCACTAAAATACGTTTCAACCGGCCCAAATGAAAACGCCAGCCCAGATTTCCTCTCCTGCTTTTTGCCCGCTTCTGCCATTACTATGGATGAGGCGAACGAGCGCCTATTATTGGACGTGCTCTTAACACTTTTTATGCGTCGTCTTCTACAAGACGATGGAATGATGTGCCTTCAGCCAGCCAGACAGCACCGCTTCAAGCCAAAGACGCCACGCCGATGACGTCCTTCGTCGAATCGTGCGTCGAAACCGCCGTCGGCCGCGCCATCTCCGTCGAGCGCGGCTCGCGCCACCGCCCCCGCGCCAAAAAGCTGCTCAACATCCTCAAGGGCAAAAAAAACATTCTCATCACCACCCATCAGCAGCCTGACCCCGATGCTCTGGCATCCAGCCTCGCCCTCCGCGTGCTCCTCAAGGCAAAACTGAAGGACGCAAAGATTTCCCTGTCGGTCAAAGGCACCATCGGCGGCGGCTATAACCGCGCTTTTGCCCAGCAGCTCTCCGGCCTCGAGCTGGCGCCATGGGATGACACCAAACTCGCCGATTACGACGCGATCATTCTGCTCGACGTCCAGCCGATGATGCGCTCCAGCCCGTTGCCAATGGGCGTTCAACCCACCGCGGTCATCGATCATCACCGCTCGGGGCGCAAACGCCCGCACTGCCCCTTCTGCGATGTGCGGCCCGATGTCGGGGCAACCGGCTCGATCATTTTCAGTTACTTCATGGAGTTGGAGCTGGACATCAGTCCCGAGCTGGCCGCCACTCTTCTCTTTGCAATCGAAACCGATCTCGCCGGCGCGGCTGGTCAACCCGGCGAGCTGGATAACATGGCCCTCTCCAGCCTCACGCTGATTGCTGACAACCACCTGCTCTACAAGATGCGCTACGTCGATCTTCCGCAGAGCAGCTACATCGCCCACGCGCATGGCCTGGCTAATGCGATGTTTTACGACAACGTGATGATCTCGCACCTCGATCGCATGGAATCCCCCGAAGCGCCGGCCGTCATCGCCGACTTCCTGCTGCGCTTTCAACCAGTCCAGTGGGTGCTGGTCACCGCCGTCAACGGCCAGTCGCTGGCCATGAGCCTGCGCACAAGCTCCACCAAAGGATCGGCGGCCGACGTAATGAAAAAACTGCTAAGGAATCTAGGTGACGGCGGCGGCCACCGCACCAAAGCCGGCGGCAGCATTTCGATGGAAGGCGGATCAACTGCCGAAGTCGATAAGCTGCGCGAAATCCTCAAGCGGCGCTTCCTGCGAGCGCTCGCCATCAAGACGTCAAAGGGAGAAGCCCTCGTCCCTGCGATGCCGCGCGGGAAATAAAGAAGCCCCGGACATACATCCGGGGCTCCGGGGGATGCTAATGCCAGAACTTATTCTTTTCGATTCCGACGCAACGCGATCAAGCTGATCGTCGCGCCAAGCAAAACGATACCCGGCTCGGGCACCGGAATCAGCGACACATCTCTCACTACCCACGCCCCGCGGCCTTGCAAGCCCACCAGCAGCGTGTCGGCGCTTGAGTCGTAATCCAGGTCCCGCACCTTTGCATTGGGCAAAGTCCCGCCGCCGAATTCCGCCCAGGGTCCAAAGCCAAGTCCAAAATTGCGGCTGATGAACACGCCGTTTCTGCCGCCGGCAAAAACCTCCTGGACGTTGCCCACTTGAACGAATTCCAGCGCCTCCAGCTCATCGCCGATCAGCGCGCTCAAACCAGGAATCTGCGTCCAGGTCGTTCCCGCGTCCGGCGTCCAGAACACCCGCTCCAGATTGTCGGCCACAAATGCCGTGTCCCAGTCGCTGCTGTCGAGCACGATGTCCCTGATGGACTGCGAATTTCCCGCAAACACGTTGTACGCCGCATTCACTGCCGGCAGATTGTTGAAACCTCCGCCCGCCGGCCGGATGCGCAGCTCCGAGCCTGCGCCGCTGTAAAGCACATCCGCAAATCCGGTCGCGCCTTTGAATCCGCCATAGGCGAGGGCGCCGACCGAGCTGTTGAAGATGGTCGTGGGCTTGCGTTCATCGGCCTCATCGACCGTGCCGTCTCCGTCGTTGTCGAGGCTGTCGGACGTCGCCACCGACACGCCGCCCAGCACGTTGAGCGTCGCCGCATGATCGGATGTCTCATAGAGCGACCGCGTGCCAAAGACCAACCGGCCCGCGTCCACCTTGTTCACCACGTATTTCGTGAAGAACCCGATGTTGCTGTCAAACTGCTGGCCGCCGGTGTTGTTGAGCTTCTTCCCTGCGCCGACAACGTCGCGGGCGGGGAAAACATTTCCGCCAACCTGCGTGCCGGCCAGGTTGTATTCACGCCGCATGAAACCCTGTAAGAATTGGGCGCTGCTGTAGCGGAACGAATCGCCGGCGCCGGCCCGATCAAATACCGCCACAACGCCGCCGTCGCCCTGATTGACAGTGTCCCAGGTCATCGATCCGGCAAGCGACTGCTGAACGGTGCCCGTGTCCTGCGTGCCTCCAATGATCACGCCGCCGTGATTATCGAAAGCAACCGAGTGAAGTTCCGTCACCCGCAGGGTTGAGCCGCCGATGGAAGTCCAGTTGCCTGTGGCCGCGGTCGGAGCCGCGCGGCGATAGACGCCGCCGTCATCCACCTCGACGATATTGCCGTTGAGATCCACCGCCATCGCCCGCGAATCGGCATGCGGCGAGCTGTTGGATGCGGTGCCGCTGTGCGTCAGCGTGGTCCACTGCCCCGCAGCCGTGCTGCGGAACAACCGGCCGGTAAAATTGTTCGCGCCGATCGAGTTGGGATTCGAACCTGTGTAATCGCCGCTCAGCGGCTGGCGATCGCCGCCGACATACACAATGTTGGCATCGGTCGGATGCGCCGCGATTGAAAAATGCGTCGCGCCTTGGCCGCCGGGATGAATGCCGATCACTTCCAGGCCGGGGCCTTCGCTCGTTGTGGGCAGGCCGAAATTGGTAAAACTGGCGCCCTGATCGGTCGTCCTGAATACGCCCGCCAGCTTCCCGCTGTCGATCACACCCGCGAACAAAGTTCCCGTGGTGCTCACCGACATGTCGATGAGGTTTGTGGATGTGTTAAGCAGGCTATCGAGGGCCGGATCGCTGATCCGCGTCCAGGTCGCCCCTGAGTCATCGCTGCGATATATGCCGCGATTGCCGACGATGGAAGCATTCGGCGCGGCCAGATAATAGCGGGATGAATTGGTCGGATCGGCCACCACCGCGCTGGCGGAGATATTCGGCAGCGACGGAATCGCGCCCGACAGGTGTGTAAAGTTTGCACCGCCATCGATGCTGCGATACAGCCCCTGCTGGTTGATCGATCCGCTGTTGCTGGCATTCACTGCAACCAGAACATTCTGTCCATTAGCCGCGATGCTGGAGACGTTGACGCCGGCGTTGGTCAGCGTGAGATTCCCGCCGACGGGCGCAAAGCTCAGGCCGCCGTTGGTTGAGATATACAAGCCATCGCGGTCGCCACCGGTGCTGGCCAGCGAGCTGAATCTTCCGATGCCGGCATAAACGACATTGGAATTGGCCCGATCGAAGCTCAGTGCGCCAATGGAAAGCGAATCGATGAAATCGGTCGAGGGATTCCAAGTCGGATTCGCGCTGGTCGCATTGGTGGTGCGCCAAACGCCACCGTTGACCGCGCCAATCAAAATGATGTTTGGATTGGTCGGATGAACTGCCAGAACATTGACCGCGCCATAAACAGGATTGCTCTGCGCGGACATTCCTTCGACCTGTCCACTGCGGCTGATCGCCGGTCCCTGTTCAAGCCATGTTTGTGCAGAAACAGAATTGATCCAGGCAAAAATGCCTAGAACGCTAGCCCACAAGCCCAGACGCATGCCCTTCCTCCGACGCCTGGCTAAAAACGGCAACGACGGCGAGCCTTCCTTCCCCTACCCAGCCAGACAGGGCCAACTGTAATGACCCCCTGTTGTGGAAGCAACGAAAAGTTGACTTTTTTCAATTTGTTAGAATAGGCAATTTGGTGCGCAATCGTTCATTTCCACTGTTGCCAAAACTCCGACCAAAGCTACCCTTGTCCGCGCCGTATGAAGCGAGTTCTGGTTGTCGATGATCAATCCGACTGCTCCGAGCCTATGGCAAGGCTACTGAAGCTGTGCGGATTCGAAACGCAAACCGCCGCCAACGGTCGCGAAGCGCTCGACAAGCTCCACCAGTGGTCGGCCGACCTGGTTCTCCTCGACTTAATGATGCCCGTCATGGATGGCTTTGCCTTCCTCGAAGCGATCCGCATGGAGACGCGCTGGAGCGACCTGCCGGTCATCGTTTTCAGCGCCTGGGACAATGAAACCACCCGCTATCGCCTTCAGCGCCTTGGCGTGGCCAACACCTATCGCAAGGCCGACACCGACTTTGACACCATGGTGACGCAGATCAAGCAGTTGGTTGGCGCCTGATCCTCCCTTGTTCGATTGCGTCTCTCTCCTATCATGATTGGCGGAGGCAGCGGTTGAAGAGCCATTCGTCCCAATCTCCGCGGCGTCTGTATCTGGACAACGCCGCCACCAGCTTTCCCAAGCCCGCTTCGGTCATGGAGGCGATGACGCGTTACGCCACCAATTTGGGCGCCAGCGCCGGTCGCGGCGCTTACAGCGAAGCGATAGAAACTGGCGAACTGATCAAAGCCTGTCGCGTGGCGCTCAATCAGTTGTTTCATGGAGAGAATCCGGATCATTTCATCTTCACGCTCAATTGTTCGCAGGCGCTGAATATCGCGATCAAAGGGTTGGTCCTGCACGCGCGCGATGCGCGAGCGGAGAAACCGCACTGCATCTCGACGCACATCGATCACAACTCGATTCTTCGTCCACTGAATGCACTGGCCGATCGAAATTGGATCGAACAGACGCGCATCAGCATCGATCCCGCAACGGGCCTGATCGACCCTGATGAAATTCGCAGATCCATTCGTTCCAACACGACCCTCATCGCACTTACCCACGCCAGCAACGTCACCGGGACACTTCAACCGCTTCGCGAGATCGGAAAAATCGCCCGCGACAACGAAATTCCCCTTGTTGTCGATGCGGCCCAATCCGCGGGGCATGTTCCCATCGACGTGCAGGCAGATGGCATCGATCTTCTCGCCGCCCCGGGGCACAAGGGGTTGCTGGGTCCTCTGGGAACTGGTTTTCTCTACATCCGACCCGCGATCGAAGAAATTCTCGCCACCAGCATCGAAGGCGGCACGGGATCGGTCTCTGAAAACGACCGCCAGCCCGATTTCATGCCTGACAAATACGAGCCCGGCAGCCACAACGCCATCGGCATCGCCGGCCTGTTGGAAGGCGTGCGCTGGATCCAAAATCGCACGATCGAAAAAATCGCCGCCCACGAAACCGATCTCATCCGCGCATTTTTAGACGGAATCTCCGACGTGGAAAGTCTCACCTACTTCGGCCCGCGCGGTGTGCGCAATCGCGTCGGCGTCTTCTCCGTCCGCATCGATGGCCTCGACCCCCACGAGCTCAGCGCCATCCTCGAGACCAACTACGGCATCCTCACCCGCCCCGGCCTGCATTGCGCGCCGCTGGCGCATCAGACTCTGGGTACCACGACCTTCGGCGGCACCACGCGGCTCTCGTTTGGACCGTTTCTGTCAGTGCAGGACGTGCACTACGCCGCCGATGCCTTGGCGGAGATTGCGTCAAAGCAATCATCGCAAATGCGATCATCGCTTTCCGCTGGATAATTATTATGCTCTTGAATTCCTTCTCAGGATTTTAGCCGCGTTGATGCCGGATGCGCGCGCATCTGATGTCGACCTCGGCGTTTGCGCAAGATAACACTATTTTACTACGAGTATTGACATCAATCGCGGCGCTGCGGGTAATTTACCGCCCGTCAAGCCGAAAGGGGTGGCTTGTGTGAGCAACTGCGGCGTCCTTTATCTCGTGCTGAACCGGCCCATCTTCATGCAGATGTGCATGCTGAGCATGATGTCACTGCGGAAGAGCGGATATGAGGGGCCAATTGCTGTGGCTAGCGACTTTGGCGCCGCCCGCATGGCGCGACGCGGAGCAGCAGTTTGGTCAGGTGACGCCTTCCAAGTTTCAGATCATCCCGCTGCATCGTAATCCAGATGCTCAAATACCTTAGAAGGCTTATAAAACTCGGCTCGCGGGCGTTACTCCGTTCCAAAGCACACTTTATTTAGATTGCGACACGATCGTCTGCCGCAGCATTGCAACACTCTGGAAGGAGACCCCGATCATCGAAACGCCGCTGGCCTTGGCGCTTGGTCGTGCCACCACACTAGCAGCACTGCGGCGCAAATGCCCGACACTACAACTCCGGGGTAATGTATTGGGCATCCACGACAGCGGTGTCCAAATTCTTCTCTGTTTGGGAGGGAGAAGTTAAGAAAGGTGTCGTAACGGATCTCGAGGAATGGATGGGCGGACCGTATAACGGTCAGCATGTTCGTTACGATAAAAGCAATTATCGGCGGCGATGGAGGAGCTGATTACATTATCGGCGGCGGCGGCGATGACGACATCACTGGAGACGGCGGAAACGACGTAATCTATGGCGGCGGTGGGAACAACACTGTCGACGGAGGCGCCGACAACGATATGCTCACCGGCGGGGACCTCAGCGACACGATTATCGGCGGCTCCGGCCAGGTTTACATGTGGGGAGGAGACGGCGACGACTATTTCCAAGCTCAGGACGGAGAACTTGATCACATCTATGGCGGCATTGGGTATGACACCGTGTGGTCAATGGATCACACAAACCCGCAGGACGTCTTCTCGAGCATCGAGGCCGGCACTGATTGAGCCTCACGAGGGTATCATGGCTGCGAAGATGCACTGTTGGCGCCTGCTCTTGGTCGTCTGCCTGCTTGTGGCTGCGATTCTCTGCGTATCATTAATCCGGAGTTTCGTGGTCACAGGCGGGCAAGACGTTGCCTTTCACTTGTTCGGGGCGCGCTACTCCGTCCATGCGCAGCATGGCAAGCTAATGCTCATGGGTCTGCCACACGCACGTGCTTCAGATGCCCTCGAAGCACGCGATTTTGTTCAGCGCCTGTCGAATGATGACCTTCGATGGAGCGTTCATATTTGGCCGCGGGATGACAGCTTGAACGCAAAGGCATGGCCCGCTCAGTATCCGCAGTGGAGAGAATTTTCGAAGTTTACTGACGGCGCGGTGATGCCGCCGCTCCTGGAGGCGCTTGAGGACCCACGGCGATTTGCGGTGGCCCATGTCCTCTTGGGCGCGAGGTACCCTTCGCTTCGCCAGGGCATGCGCGTTGTGTCGCCGCGGCCCCAAAAGGGCCCCGTCATCAAGACTGAAGAAGATGGCCTGCTGGCGGATGTGACCGTTGTTGTGCCGCCTTCCATGCAGAAGGCAACGAAAAGTGTGCGCGGTAAGCCGTTCTTCGATCCCGCGGAGTTTGATGTGCAGGACAAAACATTAGTGCGCCTCGAACCGCAGCAGCGATTCGAGCTCTGCCGCCAGTGGGACTCCCGCTTGCATCGGCCATTGGGCTCCACTCATCATGGTTTGCTTATCGCGTTATTTCTAGCGCCCCCGGTTTGGGCAGTGTGGCGCTGGCTGCGCCAGCGGGCGGCGGTTCGTCGCGGACAATGTGGCCATTGCGGTTACGATCTCCGCGGCAGTTTCCAGCAATGTCCAGAGTGCGGGACTCCGATTGTCCATCCGAAGGCTACATCGTCTGCGCCGGCCTGAGGCTGGCTCGGCGATCATTGGATCAAATCTCGTGAGCACGATTTTATTTTCATGGCAGCTTGGTGCTGGTCTGGGGCACCTGCTGCGAATGCGTCCCCTGGCAGAGGGGCTCTCCAATAGCGGCCATCGCATTTTCATCGTCGCCCGGAATCTCCCACGCGCGGCCAAGATATATGCAAGGCTCGGCGTGCGCCTGCTTCAATCTCCGGCGAAGAGTGAAGGCCCCTGTTTCTTCAGGCGCGGCTCCTCTTTCGCCCATCTCCTTGCCAATGTCGGCTTCGGTACCTTCGCCGAGATTTTTGGTCTGGTCGATGCTTGGCGAAATCTTTTTGAGCTGGTTCAGCCCGACCTGATTGTGTTCGACCACAGCCCCACCGCGTTGTTGGCCGCGCGCGGTTTCCCGGCGCGGCGGGTTCTAATTGGCTCAGGTTACTGTTGCCCTCCTGACACCTATCCGCTTGCAAAGATTCGCGCCGACGTCTCGCCCGACGAAGCAGCGAATGCTCAACGCGTCGAGGACAGGATTCTTGAGCGAGTGAACGCAATTCTAAAATTTCGGGCTCAGCCCACCCTGGAGCGGCTTGGGCAACTCTACGGAGATGTTGATGAATGCTTTCTCACAACATTGGAGGAGCTCGATCATTATCCAAGCCGCTCCGGCGCGATGTATTGGGGACCAATCAATGGTTCGGGGGGGAAATCACCGCACTGGCCCGCGGCCGAAGGCAAACGCATCTTTTGTTACTTAAAACCATTCCCAATGCTCGCCGATTTTCTCAAGTTGCTGAATGAGAGAAGATATCCCACTCTAATTTATCCAGACGGGATCAACCAAAAGATCCAACAGAGATATCAGTCCGACACGCTACACTTCTCCAACGAGCGACTCAACATGGCCGAAGTCGGCCAGCAATGCGGGAGCGCTATCCTTAACGCAGGCCACGGCGCCACCTGCGACATTCTTTTGGAAACCTATATTGCAGATTCCGCTACAAGCTGAGCAGGAGCTAATATCCCAGAACGTCGAGCGCTTGGGCGCTGGCTTGACTGTTACAGCGCGGGTTAGGGATCGGGAGCGAATCGAGAACCTGCTGGATCAGCTCGTGGCCAACTCGCGCTACGCCGAAGCCGCCCAGCGCTTCGCCGCGCGCTATAAGGACTTCGATCCAAAGGTTCAGCAGGCCCAGATGCTCCAGCGCGTGCTTGAATTGCTCGAGCAACCTGCTGCTCAGCGACTCGCTTGCACATCCACAAGTTAAATTGGATATCTCGAGAGCCTAGCAGATCACTTCCACCGACAGCGGATAGTGAATCAGGTCCGGGCGGACCAGGTGGAGTTTGCGGAGACGTACTTCAGGATGATAGGTGGCGACGGCGTCGATCGACGTCGCTGCCGGCTGTGATGCCGGTGCCGTGCAGAAAAGAGCAGCACCGGCCAATACAAACGCCCGCAGCATTTTTTTGAACGTCATGTGCCACACCCATTTTGTGATGCAGAAGCGTTAGGCCAGGCCGGCCAACGCGCCACGGCGATAAGCACCAAATTACCCCCGATTTTGCAAGTCGTCCATGAAAAAATCTAAAGGCCTCTGGGCCCGATCGCCGATATGGGTCGATTCAACTCAGCAAGCAGCCAACCGTCCGATAATAACCAGACGCGCGCAAAAAAAAGGCGGCCCAAGGGCCGCCTAAGCTGCTCGGCACTTTTTTATTGCTCGTTGGCAGGATCGAGAGGATTTGATTCGTTGTACACTTTGTCACCCAAGGCGCTCGTGCCGTACACGAAGCCGTTGGAGGTGTTGTAAACGAACCCGATGTTCGCGCCGGCGACTGCGTCGCCCCAGGTCGGATCGGCATTGACGACCGCCACGTTCGTAAACCCATTCAGCGGATTCACGGGGATGGATGGCAGGTAAGGGCCGCGGTTGACGCCTTGGAACACGGTCTGGTTCGTGAGGTCGCTCCAGTTGTTCAGTGGCAAGTTGGGCGGTTTCTGGTCGCCATGCTCAATAATATATAGCTGAATCTGAGCACGGACGGAGTTCAGCTGCGAGGAAAGGGCCGCGCGTTTGGCGTCCTTGCTGGCATTAGCAAAGCGGGGAATGACGATCGCCGCCAGGATGCCCAGGATCACGACGACGATCAGAATCTCGATCAGCGTAAAGGCCGAGGTCTTGCGGGTTGTTTTAGGCACACTCATACCCTCTGTAAGCACATCTCCAGCAACGGCTATTTGGGGTGGTTACAAGAGTTGATAGGTAAAAAAAACCTTTAAAAGGGGGGGCGGGCCCCTTGCGACTGTCAATTTGTAGGGGATTATCCGGTCGGAGAAAGTCTCAACGACAGAGGGGGAGGGGGGTAGCACTCTTGGGCAGGGTGCTTCGGAAGAGTCCGGTTAGGGAATTTTGACGGCCGATAACGGAAAAGGCAGCTGCCTTTTTATCCGGACGAAACTGCCTCAATGATTGATGAGGTAAAGAGTTATGAAATATATTGTTAACGGGCTGCGGGCTTTGAGATGCCAGAGGAGGTGCTGAAAATGTTGATCGGGGGACCACCTGCCGATGAAACGCGATCCGGGATTCGGGGTTTTAAGGCAGCCGCCGCTCTGGGCGATAAAGACGCAATGCAGGTGGGTGATAGAGGGGGGAGATTTATGGCCGATTGTCGGCTGGGGTCAGAATGATGTCATTAGCCAGAAGGAGGCGACCTATGCTTCGCTCTCACTGCGGTTCGACCAGAACGTGCAGTACCAACGCAAAGGATTGCGGTGGTGGGGCGGCTTGGCTGGCCGGGGTTGTGCTGGGGGCTTTCGTGTTTGTGACGGGGTGCGCAGAGAAAGTAACGGAATCGACTAAGTTTCATGACAATAATGACTTCGGTAAGGGGCCGACGGTTATTTCCGCGACGCCCAAGGGCGATGCGGCTGCGCTCAAAGCCAGCGAGGATCGCCTGACCGAGGTCCGCTACGGGGTTTTGGAGAAGGAAGGTCCCAAGGCGGCCTGGGAGGGATGGTTCGATCACAAGAAGTCAGATGAACCGGTGAAGGACGGGGCCTATCACCATCAGGAAAAGGCGACCTCGCCGACCACGCAGCCGATTGAAGAGCTGCCGGTGAGGGTGGTGGAGCTGCCAGATGGGAAAGTGCGCCTGATCTGGGCGCTTCGCAGCTATGGCGGCTCGAGTGTTACCACCAGCCGGGACCCGAATACGGCCCGGCGGACGGTGACAGCGGCCCCGGCGGACCTGGCGCCGCTGGTGGCGGTTTTAACTTCGCATATTGGCACGGCGGGGACAGTCATGCCCCTGCCGCGCGAAAATACCATCGTTGTGACCTGCGATAAGGCGATGAAGCCGTCGGTGCTGGATGTGCTCAGCAAGCTGGACATCCCGGCGCGGCAGGTGGAAATCTCGGCTCGCATTTTTGAGGTCAGCCAGGACTTTGATTATCAGCACGGTGCCCAGTTAATCGCGAATCGGATTGCGACCGACGCTACGCAGACCGCCAGCTCGGTCTTCAGCACGCAGCGATTCCTGGATCAGATTCAGCAGCCGGGAAATGCGCCCTTCCAGGGCGGCGTGATCAGCCTGATGAAGACTTTTCAGCAGGCGGGCATCTCAGTCGATGCCTCGTTCCAGATCCTCGCGGACGTGGGATTGATTCGCGTGGTCTCCTCGCCGCGCATGACGGTGGCGGCGGGACAGACCGGTTACATGCTGGCCGGCCAGGAATTGCCGATTCAGACGGCGAGCATCGTGAACGGCGTTTTGCAGATTTCGACGACCTACAAGCCTGTGGGTGTGCAGTTGTATATCACGCCGCAGGCGGTTGGCGCCGATCGGGTGAAGCTGCATGCGATTTCGATTGTCTCGTCGGTTTCGGGCTTCAACGTGATGCCCAAGATCAGCGGGCAGAACCCGAATCAGGTGCTGGTGAATCCGGTGATCGAATCGCGCGAGGCCGAGACAGCCGTGACCATCGACGACGGCTCGACGCTGGTAATCAGCGGGTTGCGCATGAGCCGAACGACGACGCGCGAGAACAAGGTGCCCGGTCTGGGCGATCTGCCGCTGCTGGGGTGGTTGTTTAAGAATCACCGCTCGCAGCAGCAGCTCACGGACCTGTACTTTTTTGTGACGCCGACGCTGCTTTAGTGTCCGGCACAGAAGGAGCAACGGGAATCACGTCGATTTCGCCGTAGAACGTGTGGCCGAACACGTCGTCGGCTTCGGTGACAAAGACCTGGAACAACAGGTGCCGGTAGATGCCCAGTGATCCTTTTTCCTTGTCGGCGATCGATGAAACGTAGCGCCCGCCCTCGGCGACATCCTGCACGCCGACCGGCTTCATCTCCGGACGCGTGTCAACGAACGCGATGCTCTTCCAACCGCATTGGGTCGGGTCAATTCCGATGCCCGGCGCGAGATTGAAATTGTCGGCGGCGCCGTCGCTGGCGAATACGCGAAACACCTGCGCACCACGCGTGTCCTTGTGCCACGAATAGGTGCGAATCTCGGCGACATTGGTGGGCTCCTTCAGATCGATGCGGAAGCGGCCTTCGAGGCTGCCGGCCTGGAAAAACAGTGCTTCAGCGGGGGCATCTTCATTACTGAGCATTTTCCCATCGGTCAGGACGTTTACATCTGATTTGGGCGTGTCCCACGAAGGAACTCCGGCGACCAGCGACACCGATGCACCGGCGGCTGCATCGTCGGCAGAGGGCGCTGGAATGTTTTGGTAAGGCGGATTCGCGCGGGCCGCGAGGCGCTCCACATAATCAAACTTCACGCGCGGATCAGGCGTGCTTTGCAGCGCTTTGTCCAGGACCGCGTAGGCCTGCGCGGCCGTGATGTTTTTGGCGACGAGGGTTCCTTCCGCATCCAGCAGGTACATCGATCTGCTGCTCCCCTCCAACTCGGCTGGCAGTCGCTCGACTTGCATGTGCGGCCATGGCGCCGCTGCGCTGGGCGCCTGGGCGCTGGTCGCATTGGCAGTCATCGTGAGCATTGCGAAAGACGGATTTGCGCCGAAGTGGCCGCGGACCGAATGCTGCCACTCGATCTCTCCGCGGCTGCGCGAATCAGGTTGAGCCGCGACCTCCAGGAGCAGAATTTTTCCGTGGAAATGATCGATTGAGATCGATTCACCTTTGGGAGTCTTGCCGGCGACTTTCGGAAACGGCTGACCGACCTCAAGGATCTTTTTCTCGATCATGTGGACCTTGCCGATATCGAGCGGTTCTTCGCTGAAGCCGCCGGGGACGGGAGGCATCTTGAAGTTCGCGCGGGCGACGGCGTAGTTCTCTATGCTTTTGATGTTTTTGCCCCACGTGACTCCCAGGTCGATGGCCAGCTCGTAATCGCCCGGCGGGACGTCGGTCACGATGAAGGAACCGTCGAATCGCGCGTCGAAGTAAATGGAGAGGTTCTCTGTGGACCGCAGCACGCCGCCGCGATGATCGAAATCGCGGAGGTCGCCGTCGATGACGCCGATGACCGGACGGCCACCACCGAAAGCCAATTTTTTTGTCTCGCCGGCCCCGACGTTCACGCGTATCTCGCGCGGTGGAAGCGGCGGTTTTGTGGACGCAGCCTGTCTCTGCCGCGCTGCGGTGTTGGGGATCCACTCGACGCGCGTCTCGCCGGGGGGAACCTGCTCGATGATGGCGCGTCCGTCCTGGTCCGTGAGCACCGAAGGGTTTCCCAATGCAAAGGCGTCGGCGGCAGGGGAGACAGTCACTCCCGCCTGGTTCACCGGCTGGTCTCCCCGACGCACGGTGACTTCCAGCCGGCCCCACCGTGCGAGCGTAATGCTTTGATCGGGCTTGATGGAATCCGCCGGGATCCAGGCGCAACCCTCTGGTGACTTGACGAACAGCCCCACCGGCTGGCGTGGTGGTCTGAATGCGAAGCCACCGTTCGCCAGGGTGTTGACGCCAAAAGCGACGCGCGCTCCGCGCCGTATTTCTTGCGGAACTGCGGTATTGGGAATAAGGAGAAGAACCTGGGCGCCTGCCAGCGGCTGGCCATCGGGCGAGAGGACCGTGCCGGTGATGGGCGGACCAAGGTAGGGCGTCGCGGCATTGGCAGGCATGGGCGTCTCCCATGGCGCACGCGTTCGCCAGCCAAAGGACGGCGGCGCGAAATTTTCCGGAGGGATGATGTCGCGCAGTGAGGGAGTGTTTTGGCTTGGGTTGCTATTGAGGTTTGAGCGAGTCGTTGACGATTGGCTGACCACAACACTGCGCGGTTCTTTTTTGGGCCAGTTAATCGCAATGAGCCCGGCGCTAACAGCGATCAGGAGCAGAAGAAGCGCGGTCAATACGGTGGATTTGGCTTTGGAGAACTTCATGAGCGTCACCGTGCCTTTCAACAGGGCGGCATAGGGAGCGGCAGCGCCGGCGGAAGTCGCAGTGGCGGCGACTGCCGCGGAGAGCGATGCCGGGGCCGAGATGACAGCGGTGGCGGCCAGCGCGACCGCGAGCGATTCGCTGCCCAGCGCCAGGCCGCGATGCGCCAGCAGGTTCCGCAGCCGTTCCAGGCTGCGGAAGACGCGCTGTCGCGCGGCCAGCTCAGTGATGCCCAGCCGATCGCCGACCTGTTTGAAACTTTGATTCTCGAAAAATCGCAGGATCATGGCGTCGCGAGCGGATCCGCCTAGTTTTGCCAGCGCATCATCGAGGACGCGTGCGAGTTGCGCTTGCGTGTGCACGTCGCTCGCCGCAGTCATGTTGCAGTTGGAAGAGTCGTCGTTCTGGGCGCTCACCATGGCGGCGGTCCTTTCCAGCGCGGCGGCGTGTTCATAATGGCGGCGACGGCGGGTGCGTTTGAGATGATCCCTGGCCGCAAAGCGCGTCACGCCCAGAAGCCACCCGGCGACCACCGCCCGGGCCCTGATCTGCCGGCCCTTTTGCGCCAGGACGATGAATACGGTTTGCGTGACGTCCTCGGCAGCGTGCGGGTCGCGCACCTGGCGCATGGCGGAGGAGTAGACCAGGTCGATGTAGCGGCGCACTAATTCAGCGAAGGCCGGCTGGGATTGGTGATCGAAATATTCCTGGAGGAGTTGGAAGTCGGTTTGGTCGCTCATGAGCACTGCCATCATCTCGCGCAAATAATGGACGCTCGCAGGAAATGTTACTCAAAAATTTTAACGTGAGTTTGTCATGTCGGGGCACAGCCGGACCTACGAGAAGAGAGGGGCGGGGTAGGTGACCTGCGTGCCTTCGACTTTGGCGAAATCGGTGAGCTTGTGGGGTTTGGCGCTGGATTCTGAGAAGAGGTCGATTACTTCCCAGCCGCGGGCGAGCATGGCGTCGGCGATCAGCGAGCGGTGGCAGCGCCAGGGGACGGCTTCGGCGCACATGATGACGGTGGGACTTTTTTTGGCGATGCGGATCAGCTCGCTGAGGCCTTGGTCAAACTTTTGAGTTTGCATGTAGTCGGCATAGCCGCGGAAGCTGGCGTTGCGCCAGGCGGTGTTGATGGAGTCGGCGCGCGTTTTGCGCAGGCCGCCGAGGGTGGGGAGGTGGAGATATTTGATGTGCTCGCGGGGGAGCGATTCGGCCAGGTTTTCCGTGTTGAATTGAGGCACACGACGCGAGCGGGGGACGGTGCGGACATCCACGAGGGTTTTGATGTTGTGGGCGTGGAGGATTGCGAGGAATTCTTCGAGTGTGCGGGTGGAGTGGCCGATGGTGAAGAGTTTCGGCGGCTTGGCGGGCATGAACGAATTAAATAGCCGGCGCGAGCGCGGAATCAAACTGGCGAGGCGTGGTTGAGGTGGCCTGGCCGCATTCGGGACAGCGCTGGGGGGAGGCGCGCAGGTCGTAACCGCAGTGGGGGCAGTGGCCGCTGGACGGTTGCAGCGATTTTTCGATGGCGATGAAGACGATGTCGCAGAGGGGAAGGATTGCGAAGATGGTGGTGAGCAGCCAGAAGGGAATGACCAAATTCCAGAGCATGCTGCCTTGTCCCCAGCGGCCGCCGAATTTAACGCCGGCAAATTCAAGGCCATTCAGCGGCTTGCTCCAGTCCCTGCCGACCTGGCGACAGAGGGTGAGCGTGTTCGGATGAGTCGTGATCCACCAGCGTGGCTCGGTGGTACGGATGTTGATGCTGTCGGCGATTTTGAGGCTGGGATGCGTGATGTGGTGGCTGCGGGACCAGAAGACGATGGAGGTGAGGCAGAGGAGGAGGCTCAACGATGAGAGGATGTGGAGGAGGATGCGTCGCATAGTGAGGGGTTGGACGCGGTATGCCCCCGAGAGGTTTCATCATTTTTTCAAGCGTCTTCCAATGGTGCTGTTGACGTCGATGAATCGGAGGTGGCGATCCTTCCAGTGCTTTGCATAGTCCACGCCGATGCGCTTGGTGCGGACGATTTTGGGTTGGTAGGTGGGATTGTCGAGGATGAAAAGGTCATCGCCGGTGAGGTCGAGTGCGTTGTCTTTGCGGGTAATCTGGAATGCGCGGGCGAGTTTGCCGGGGCCGGTGAGGTCGGCTTGCCAATCGTCGAGGGGTTCGGCGGCGCGGACCAAAACCGCTTGCGCGTCGCCGATTTGGCCGCCGACGATGTTGAACATCTCGTGCATGCCGTAGATGAAATAGACGTAGGCGCGGCCGCCGGGGCCGAACATGACTTCGGTGCGGGGGGTGCGGCCTTTGGAGGAGTGGGAGGCGAGGTCTTTGACGCCGCAGTAGGCTTCGGTTTCGATGATGCGGGCGCGGCGAGTTATGCCGTCGATTTTTCGCACGAGGATTTTGCCGACCAAAGCGGGGGCGAGGTATTGAGCGGGTTGTGAGTAGAACTCCGTCGGCAGCTTCGTCATGAATCAATGTCCGGCACAGCCGGACCTACAAAGAGGTGCGCGGCCCAAATTATCTGAGATGAATGTAGCGGTCGGCCCATTTTAGAAAGGTGGGCCAGTTGGGGCCGGTGGTGTGGCCGCCGGCGTGTTGACGCCAGGCGATGTCACCATCGACGAAGGCTTCGACGGCGGGAAATTCGTTGCTCGCCAATGATTTTTTTCCGAGCAGTTCATACACCGGACCGGCGGCGACGGCGGCCATGAAGCTGCCGCGCTGATCAACCCACGTACCTTCTGCGCCCTGGCCGGTGGCTGCGCCGTAGCTGACGAAGATGGGGCGCGGGGCGCAGAGAGCCATCAGCTCGTGCGCATCGACGGGCAGATCGCCGGCGTTCATGGGGCCGCCGTACTTGATGAAATTGCCGGCCATCCAGTGGTATTCGCCGGAGCCGGTGAGATTTTCCACCAGCTCGCCCCAGTTGCGGCGATGGAGCTTCGCGCCACCTTCGCCGGAGGAGCCGATGAAGCCGACGGCGAAACGTTGGTCGTAGGCCATCGTCACCAGCGCCGCTTTTCCGTAGCGCGAGAGGCCTTCGATGCCGACTTGCTTGGCATCGACGGTTTTGTCGGTTTCAAAATAGTCGAGGGCGCGGCTTGCGCCCCAAGCCCAGGCGCGCAGAGCGCCCCAGTCGTCGGGTTTGCGAAGCTGGCCTTTGTTGCACAGGCCGATGATGCCGCCGCTGGTGAAGCCTGCGCCATTGTCGGCTTGAATGCTGTTGGGAGCGATGATGGCGCAGCCCCAGCCTTTGGCCAGGACCTGCTGCTGCCAGGTCGGGCCGCGCTGAGCGAAGCCGGCGAAGGCGGGACGGGTGGCGGGAAGAGTCGCCGCGAATCCAGGTCGAGTTGTTGGGAAGCCGGGACGCGTTGCGGGACCACGGCCGAAGCCGCCGGCGCCGAAGAGGAATCCGAATTCCATCATGACCGGGACGGGGCCGGTCGCGTTTTCGGGAGTCGTGAGCGTCAGTTGGATGTCAACGTTAATCAGAGGATAGGAGGAGTTATCCACGTGGCCGACGAGGGTTTTGGTGATGGCCGCGACGTCGCCGACTTTTTCTTTGGCCGTTTTAATCACCTCCCACTTCACGTTCGGCACATCCTTGGGAACGCGGCCGTATACCTCGCGATCGAAATCCTCCATGATTTCGTCTCGGCGCTTGTCCCACCACATCTGTGGGCTGGTGACCTTCTCGCCGGATTTGGTGGTGAGGGGATCGGGCAGGTTGGGCCACGGATTGGCCTTGGATTCGTCGGTGTTTTGATAGTTTGGAGCATTGCGATTGTTTCCTTCAGCGCCGCGGCGAAGCTCCTTGATGCCAAGCTGCTCCATCATCTTGCGGTGGTCTTCCTGGGCGGTGAGTTTCAATGGTGGGGGGAGGTTGGCGGAGTCGGCGAAGGTGAAGGCGCAAAGCGAGATGGCGAGTAGCGAAATCGGTCGAAGGCTCACAGCTCCTCCTCTAATGGTTCAGCTGATCATACCATTTTTCACTTGCGCACATGTTGGTTTTGCGGTGGTAGAATGGATGTCGATGCGGCTTTGGGTGATTGGCATTTTCGTCTGTTCAACGGCACTGGCGGCCGACGCGCCCGTTGATTTTGCTCGGCAAATCCAGCCGATTTTTCAGCGATCGTGCGTCAAGTGCCATGGAGCGGAGAAACAGAAGGGCGGGTTGCGGCTGGATCGACCCAAAGATGCTTTTGGCGCGATTGATTCGGGGAAACAGGCGATCGTGGCGTTCAAACCGGAGCAGAGCGAACTGGTTCGGCGGATTTCGGCGGATGCGGAAGAGATCATGCCGCCGAAGGGCGATCCGCTGACGGCGGCGGAAGTTCAACTGATTCGAAGCTGGATTGCGCAGGGGGCGAATTGGCCGGAGACGAAAATTTCGGGGCCGACGGCGCGGCCGGAGATGGTGGTGACGGCGGAGGATCGGCAGCACTGGTCGTATCTGCCGCTGAAGCGCGTTGAGGCGCCGGCGGTGAAGGATACGAAGTGGGGTCGCACCGAAATCGATCGATTTATCCTGGCGGCGCTGCAGGCCAAGAATCTTCATGCCAATCCGATCGCCGATCGGCGCACGCTGATCCGCCGGATTTATTTTGACATGCTGGGACTGCCGCCAACGCCTTCTGATGTTGATCAATTCGTCGCCGATCCGTCGCCGGATGCTTATGAGAAGCTGGTTGAGCGCGTGCTGGCTTCGCCGCATTATGGGGAGCGATGGGGCAGGCATTGGCTGGATGTGGCGCGATATGCCGACAGCGACGGGCTGGAATCGGATGCGGATCGGCCGGACGCGTATCACTATCGCGATTTTGTGATTCGGGCGCTCAATGTGGATATGTCGTATCAGCAGTTCGTGCGCTGGCAGCTGGCCGGCGATGAGTATGAGCCGGACAATCCGGAGGCGATTTCGGCGACGGGATTTTTAACCGGCGCGCCGTGCGAATTTCTGATGGTGCCGATGGAGGAAGAGAAGCTGCGGCTGCGGTTTAATGAGCTCGATGACATAGCGGCGACGACGGCGCAGGCGTTTTTGGGACTGACGCTGGGGTGCGCGCGATGTCACGATCACAAATTTGATGCGATTCCCACGCGGGATTACTACCGAATCCAGTGCGCCTTTACGACGAGCTCGCGCGACAATGTGCTGCTGGGGACGCGGGCGGAGGTGAAGAAATATAAGGACGACAAGGCGGCCTGGGATGAGAAGCTGAAGGGGGCGCAGAAGAAGCTGGATGAGTGGCTGGGCGCCGCTAAAAAGCCAGTCATCGCTCAAGTTCGCGCTGCAAAAATCGATGCTTCGACGATTAGCGATGAAGATAAGAAAGTTCTGAAGGAGCAGCCCGATTCAGAGGCGGGAAAGAAGCTGGCCAAGAAGTTTGAGAAGACGCTGACGCCGAGTGAAGACGATTTCCGCAAGGTGTTCAGCGACGAGCAACGGGCGCGGTGGGATGAATTGAAGAACGAATTGGAGGCGGTCAAGAAGGCCGAGCCGGTAAAGCCCCCGACGGCGCTGGCGATTGTCGATACCAAGCCTCAGCCGGCAAACACGTATCTGCTGGACCGCGGGAATTTCCTGGTGAAGAAGGATTTGCTTCAGATCGGATTCCTCACTGTTTTGACCAACGGCAAATCGCCGGAGGATTATTTCGCCGAAGCGCGAGCGCAGGTGCCGTCGGATCATTCGACAGCCCAGCGGCGGGCGCTGGCGGAATGGATGACAGATCCGGAGCATGGCGCGGGGGCGCTCTTGGCGCGGGTGATGGTCAATCGCGTCTGGCAGCATCATTTTGGCGAGGGATTGGTGCGAACGGTCAGTGATTTTGGCGTGCGATCCGAAAAACCGTCGCATCCCGAGCTGTTGGAATACCTTTCGCACGAATTTGCCGCCAATGGCTGGCATCTCAAATCCCTGCATCGAGCGATTCTCACCAGCGCGGTCTATATGCAGAGCGATGAGCTCCAAACGCGAGCGGCCGAGGTCGACCCGGAGAATCGGCTGCTGTCGCGAAGGCGACCGGAGCGAATCGAGTCGGAAATTCTTCGCGACACGATCCTGGCCGTCAGTGGGACGTTGAATTTGCAACAGTTTGGCCCGGCGTTTAAGCCGCCGATCGCGCCGGAGGCGATGCAGGCGCGAAATACCAAGAGCCCATATCCCAAAGATGCCAAGGACGAGCCGGCGACGCGGCGGCGGACGGTTTACATGTTCCACAAGCGCGTCGTGCAGCACCCGTTCATGCAGGCGTTCGATGGGCCCGATGCGCAGGTCTCCTGCGGGCGGCGCAGCACGACGACGGTTGCGCCGCAGGCGCTGGAATTGCTCAACGACGAGTTTGTGCGAACCCGGGCGAGCGATTTTGCGAAACGATTGCTGGCGGAGAAGGATGCGAGCAACGAGTCGTGCGTGAATAATGCGTTTCGCATTGCGCTTTCGCGAGCGCCAAGCGAGGCCGAGCGGCAATCGTCGATCGCCTTCATCGATCGGCAGATGCAAAGGCGGCAGGAGCGAGACAAAACGCTCTCTTCCGATGAAAATAGATTGCGTGCCATGACCGATTTCTGCCAGGCGATGTTTGGGCTCAATGAGTTCATCTATGTGGACTAATTTCAACCAATCGTGCGGTCGATTTGCGCGGCCGGCGTCGCGGCGGGAGTTTTTGGCTCGCGCGGGCGCGGGATTTGGCCTGATGGCGCTGGCGGATTTGCTGGGTGCGTCGGCTGGCGCGTCGGAGATTGTCAAAGCCGTCAATCCACTGGCGGTGAAGGCACCCCACTATGCAGCAAAGGCAAAATCGGTCATCTGGCTGTTCATGGAAGGCGCGCCCAGTGCCGTCGACCTGTTCGATCCCAAGCCAGAATTGGACAAGAACCACGGCAAGAAAGTGGCGATCGACGTGTTCAACGGTAATCCGGGGCCGCTGATGAAGTCGCCGTTTTCGTTCAAGCAGTATGGCAAGAGCGGAGCGTGGGTTTGCGATAAATATACGAATGTAGCAAAGCACGTCGATGACTTTGCGTTTATCAAATCGCTATACACCGAGTCCAACGATCACGTGCCGGCGCTTTATCAGATGAATACCGGGGTGGCGCGGGCTGGGCTGCCGACGGCGGGGGCGTGGATCACCTATGGGCTGGGCAGTGAGAACCAGAATCTGCCGGGATTCGTGGTGCTGGGGAACACCGCTGGGATCAAAGGCGGCCCGGTCAACTGGAGCGCGGGATTTTTGCCGACGACGTACCAGGGGACGCTGTTCCGCTCGCAGGGGAGTCCGATTTTGAATTTAAAACCGCCGAAAGAAGTGGCGGACGAGGATCAGCGGGCGCAGCTGGATTTCATGTCGAAACTGAATCACGAGCACATGGCGGCTCATCCCGGCGAGCCTGATCTGTCGGCGCGGATCAATACATTCGAACTGGCGTATCGCATGCAGATGGAAGCGTCGGACCTGGTGAATTTTTCGACCGAGTCTGAGGCGACGCAGAAAATGTACGGGCTGGACAAAGGGCAGTCGCGATCATTTGGCAGCAAGTGCCTGATGGCGCGGCGGCTGATCGAGCGCGGCGTGCGCTTCGTGCAGGTTTACAGCGATGGCGAGTGGGACGCGCACAGCGACCTGGCCGGCAATCACAGCGGGCATTGCGCGGCGACCGACGTGCCGATTCATGGACTGCTGACCGATCTGAAGGAGCGCGGCCTGCTTGATGAAACGCTGGTGATCTGGGGCGGCGAGTTTGGCCGCATGCCGGTGTCGCAGGGCGGCAACGGCCGCGATCACAATCCAAAGGGCTTCATGGCGTGGATGACCGGCGCCGGCATCAAAGGCGGCGTGAGCTACGGGGAAACCGACGAAATCGGCTACAAGGCCGCCAAGGATCCCGTGACCGTTCACGACCTGCACGCGACGATGCTGCACTTGCTCGGCATCGATCACAAGCGGCTGACGTATCTGCACAACGGCCGGCGGTATCGGCTAACGGATGTGGCCGGGAATGTGCTGACTCCGATTCTCGCGTGATCAATTCTTCGGGTGAAATTCCGGACGCATGTTGTCGTCGGTGATGAGGCGGAGGTTCTTGTCTGCTCGGACGGTGGGGGCGACGTCGGTCAGGTCGTGCTTGGCCAGGTTGTCGATGACTTTTTTGAGATCGGCCGAGACCTGCGGGTCGTTCAAACGAAATCGCATCAGGTTGGAGCGAATCTGATCTTGCGTATTCGAGAATGGCGCATCGCTGAACGCGATGAACTTGCTGACGCGCACGACGTGCTTGAACACAGCGGCGGCGGTGAAAGTGACGTCGTCGTTGTCGGTGGTGTTGACGTAAATCACGCCGCCGGGGTTGAGGTGCGCTTTGCAGAGCTGGAAATATTCGACGCTCAGCAGACTGCTGGCGTGATCGCGCCAGTGAAACGTCGTGTTCTGGAGGATGAAGTCGAATTTCTCGTCCGGATGGCGCAGCAGCCAGCGCCGGCCGTCGTCGACGTGGATCGTTCGCTTGGGATCGGTGAGCAGGGGCGCGGCGTCGGGGTAATGCTGGATCAATTCGAGATAGCCGGGGTTGATTTCAATCGACGTGATGTGCTCGACGGGCTCATAGGCGCTCAGTACGCGCGACCAGGAGCCGGAGGCCAGGCCAATTTCCAGAATTCGCTTGGGGTTGTTGTGAAGCGCGGCAATCAGATATGCGCGGGTGATGCCGTTGGTGTCCAGCCAGGGATCGATGTTGAAATTTCCGTCATAAATCGCCCCGCCATAGACCGTGTCAGACAGGCCGGAGAAATCTTCGGTGACCGAGACGATCCCGCTGCGATTTTCGACGAGGTATTTGTAGTGAAGACTTGGGTCATAATGGGTTTGGAAGTGGAGCTTTTCCAAAAAGTTGGTGTACAGACGATTGTGCAGCAGAAACAAAGCGGCCGCCGACGCGAGTGAAGCGATCATGATTATGCGCGAATGAACAGCGGCCAGAACGAGCGTCGCGATCGTCAGGGAAAGGATGATGTAATGGGTGGACATGAAATCCATCAACACAAAGCCGGTGAGGAAGGGGCCGAGGACTGCTCCGATGATGTTGGCGAGGTAAAGTCGCGAAACGGCCAGGCCGACGGAGTGATCGGGGTCGGTGGCGTAGTGGCAGAGGATCGGGAAGATCGAGCCAAGGGAAAAACTTGTGGCGGCGACGATGAAGTGGGTGAAAACAAGGCCGGCGGTGCTGGATTTGGTGAAAAGCTGCGCGGTGATGAGCAGGCCGAAGTAGTAGGTGAGGGCGGAGAGCAGCAGGAGACGGGCGATCCATCGCAGGGGTTTGGCGTCGGCTCGTGAGCAGATTTTTTCCGCGAAAAATGCGCCGGCGGCGATGCCGATGAGAAATGCGCCCAGCACATGAGCAAAGACGGTGGGGCGGCCGCCGGTCATGTAGGAGACCGCGCGCATCCAGAGCATTTCCTGGGAGAGCGAGATGTAGCCGATGAGGGCGGACAGCATCAGTGGAAAGAACTGCTTCCGGTGGTGACGCGACTCGTTTTCTAACACGCCCTCACCCCGACCCTCTCCCGAGGGGAGAGGGGGAAAAGAGGAGATGCGGCGGGTGTATTGGAAGACCAGAAGGCCGACCACGAAATTGCAGGCGGATGCGACCAGCGTCGATTTCAGTTGGCCGAGGTGAACAAAAAGCAGGTCGGCCGTGATGAAACAGGCGATGGCGCTGCCCAGGGTATTGATGCAATACAAAAGGCCGACGGTCTTGCCGACGTTGTGGAGGTAGCGGTGGAGGTGATTGACCAGGATCGGCAGCGTTGCGCCCATGAAGAGGGTGGGGATGGCGAGCAGCGCGAAGGTGGCGATGGAGATGGTGAAGAGTGAGCCGTGCAGGGTCAGGTGCGTGACAAAGTGAATGAGCGGCAGGCTGAAGAGGCCGAAGAGGCCGATGCCCAGTTCGGAGATCAAAAAGAGCAGGGGGGCTCGATCCGGGAATTTTTCCGAGAGCAACCCGCCGACGAAGGAGCCGACGCCCAGACCGAACATGAACAGGCAGACGATGATGGTGGTCGATTCGATATTGACCCCGAAGGCGGCGAATAAAGTTCGCTGCCAGACGATCTGATAGATGAGCGCCGCAAAGCCGGAGATCAGGAATAAAAAGGAGAGCCAGGCGACTGAAGAAGTGGTTTTTGGCGGAGCCGGTACGGTCGCTTGCACTCTGGGAGTGGTACAAGAGGAAGGGACGAGGGACAAGGGACGAGGGAACGTGGAAATTTACAACGATGGAATGGCGGAAACGTAATAGACTGTAACGGTCGGGAGTCCAAGAGAGGAAGAATTGATTAAGTTTCGTTCAATGCAGTGGTTAGCGGTGGTGCTGTTGGGGCTTGCCGGGGCTGTAACCACCCCGCCAGCCAAGCCGACCACGTTGCCCGCGGTGGCCGTTAAACCCTCGCCCGCGGGGGCCATTCTCAACCAGCGATTTGTTAAAGACGTCCAGCCCCTTCTCAATCAATATTGCTTTTCCTGCCATGGCAACGGCAAGCACAAAGGCGATGTCACTCTGGATAAGTTTTCGACCTGGAACCAGGTGCAGGCGGATAAGCAGACTTGGCAGACGGTGATGGATGTACTGGCCCAGGGGTTCATGCCGCCGGAGGAGAAGCCGCAGCCGACGAAGCAGCAGAAGGATTTGATTTCGGCCTGGGCGGCTGAGGCGATGGATTACATCGACTGCTCTGGGCCAATCGATCCCGGCCATGTCGTCATCCACCGGCTCAATCGCAATGAGTACAACAACACAATCCGCGATCTGGTGGGCGTCGCTGATTTCAAACCGGCCGATGATTTTCCGGCGGACGACACGGGTTATGGCTTTGACAACATCGGCGACGTGCTGACCATGTCGCCGCTGCTGGCGGAGAAATACCTGGCGGCGGCTGAGCAGGTCATGGATCGGGCGATCCAGTCGAGCAATCCTTACGCAAAGAAAGTGAAGCGATTCACCGGCATCCAGATGGAGCCGACGGCGGGGCAGACGTTTGAATCCGCGTCGTGGAACCTGTCCAACAACGGCGAGCTGGCCAAGAAATACGATTTTCCCGTTGGCGCGGAATACGAGATTCGCATTCGCGCTTTTGGTGAGCAGTTTGGAGACCAGCCGCCGAAAATGGTTTTGCGCCTCGATGGCAAGGACCTCTTTACGTACGACGTGACCGCGGTGGGCAAGACGCCGGAGGTTTATCGATTTCGATCGAAGTTTCCGGGCGGCAATCACAAGGTGGCGCTGGCGTACACGAACAACGCCGTCGATCGCAACAATCCCGATCCCAAGAAGCGCGGCGATCGCAATCTGATCATTATGTGGATGGAGATCGAGGGGCCGTTCAACGCTCCGCCGCCGCCGATTCCAGAATCGCACAAGAAAGTGCTGATTGCGACGCCGGGCGTGAATGGGACAGAAGACGAGTGTGCGGGGAAGATCGTCAAGAACTTTGCGACGCGCGCATTTCGCCGGCCTGTGACCAGTGAGGAGATGCTGGGTCTGATGAAGCTGTATCGGTTGGCGCGGCAGAACCAGGAGCCATATCAGCAGGCGATTAAGATTCCGCTGATCGCGTGTTTGTGCTCGCCGCACTTTATTTTCCGCGTCGAGCTCGATCCGCCGACCAATCCGCAGGCGCCTCATCCGATCAACGACTATGAGCTGGCGACTCGGCTCTCGTATTTCCTCTGGAGCTCGATGCCCGACGAGGAATTAATGAAGCTGGCGGAGAGCAAGACGCTGCACAACCCGGCGGTGCTCAATAAGCAGGTCAAGCGCATGCTCACCGATCCCAAGGCGGTGGAGCTGGTGCACAATTTCGTCGGCCAGTGGCTGGAGCTGCGGAATTTGGACGACTGGACGCCGGATGAGCGGCGATTTCCAAATTTTGATGAGAAGCTGCGGCGGGCGATGAAGAAAGAGGCGGAGCTGTTCTTCTCGACCGTGATCAAAGAGGACAGAAGCATCCTCGAGCTGCTGGATTCGGATTACACCTACGTCAACGAGCGCCTGGCCAAGCACTATGGCATCCCTGACGTGAAGGGCGACGATTTCAAGCGCGTCAGCCTCGCCGGGACGCATCGCGGCGGCGTCATGACCATGGCCAGCGTGCTGACGGTGACCGCGATGCCGTCGCGCACGAGTCCTGTGAAGCGCGGCAAGTTTGTCCTGGAGCAGATCCTAGGTTCGCCTCCTCCGCCGCCTCCGCCGGAAGTGCCGGCCTTGCCGGATAAGCGGGAAGATGTGCAGTCGGCTTCGCTGCGGGCGCGCCTCGAAAAACACCGCAGCAATCCCAACTGCGCCGTTTGCCATCAGCGCATGGATCCGATCGGCTTTTCCATGGAAAACTTCGACGCCATCGGCGGCTGGCGTGACAAGGATTCGGGTGGCCATGCCATCGACGCCTCCGGCAAGCTGCCCAATGGCCAGGCGCTGGATGGGCCTGATGGGCTGCGGAAAGTGCTGGTGTCCAAGAAGTCGGAATTCGTTCGGTGCATGGTGGAAAAGATGCTAACTTATGGACTTGGACGCGGTATGGAGGAATATGACCGGTGTACGGTGAAGGAAATTTGCCAGTCGGTCGAAAAGAACAATTACAAGTTTTCGAGCGTTGTAGATGGCATAGTGCAGAGTGATGCGTTCTTAAAGCGGCGGGCCAAAGCAGATGCGCCGCCGCAGACGCCGGTTAGCAGGGAAGCGATTGAGGTGAAACGATGAGCCAGCTTTCGCGAAGAACAATGTTGCGAGGTTTGGGTGTGGCGATGGGTTTGCCATTCCTCGACGCGATGGTGCCGGGGACAGTTCTGAATGCAGCGCAAGCTGCGGGGACAACCGCCACAGGTGCGGCAGCCATCGCCCCCACTCGCATGGCTTTTTTCTTCATCCCCAACGGGGTGAATATTCCGTATTGGACTCCCACGAAGGAAGGGTTTGATTTTGACCTGACGCCGACGCTCACGCCGCTCAAGGCGGTGAAGAACGACTGCATGGTGCTCAGCGGACTAACGCTGGACAACGCGCGAGCCAAAGGCGACGGGCCCGGGGATCATGCTCGATCGGCGGCGGCGTTTTTGACGGGGGCGCACCCGTACAAGACGTCGGGCGCCAACATCAAGCTGGGCGTTTCGGTGGACCAGGTCGCCGCCGGCAAGATCGGCACGCAGACGCGGCTGCCCTCGCTGGAACTCGGCCTGGACAAGACGCAGACGGCGGGGAATTGCGATTCGGGTTACAGCTGCGCGTACACCTCCAATATTTCCTGGCGCAGCGAATCGACGCCGGTGCCCAAGGAAGTCGATCCAGCCTCGCTGTTCGATCGACTATTCGGAGCAGGCAACGACAAGGCGGCCGCTGAAAACCGCGCCAAGCGGGCGATGTATCGCAAGAGTATTTTGGATTTCGTGGCCGACGATGCGAAGAGACTCGATCGGCAACTTGGTAAGGCCGACCAGCAGAAGATGGATGAGTTTGAGACCTCCATCCGCGAGATCGAAAAGCGCATCACCATGATGCAAAAACAGGAGCGCGAGCAGAAAGCGCCGGATATGGCGCGGCCTGAAGGCATCCCGACCGACATGACAGATCACATGCGGTTGATGACTGACCTGCTGGTGCTGGCTTGGCAGATGGACATCACCCGCATCAGCACGGTGATGGTCGCCCGCGACGGAAGCGACCGCCATTATCGCTGGCTGAATATCACCGAAGGCCATCACACCTGCTCGCACCACGGCGGCAACGCCCAAAAGGTCGAGGCGATTCGCAAGATCGACAAATACCACATGGAGCAGTTCGCCTACTTCCTCCAGAAACTAAAGAGCGTGAAGGAAGGCAACGGCACGTTGCTGGATCATTCCATGGTCATGCTGGGCAGCGGCATCAGCGATGGCGATCGGCATAATCATGACGAGCTGCCCATCGTGCTGGCCGGCCGCGGCGGCGGCTTCATGAAGCCCGGGCGGCACATCCGCTTCCCGAGGAACACGCCGTTGTGCAATTTGTATCTGACGATGTTGGAGACGATGGGTGTGAAGGAGCAGCGGTTTGGCGATAGCAACGGGAAGCTGTCGACGTTGATGTTGTAGAATCGAATACCAAAAAGAACGGTCGCTTATCGGCGGCCGTTTCTTTTTTTGCGCTGGTAGAACCGGTTCGCGGAGCGAACCCTACGGATGCTTACTCTTGTAAGATGATGGGTGGCATGGGTAAGCGTACTCGCTTACCCGTGTCTTTCGGCTGCCGCACGGGCAAGAGTACTTGCCCATGCCACACATCAGATAGCAACCGAATGCGTATCACGGCCGCTTCAGGTGCGCATCATCCAGCTTATCGACGGACCAGAGCAGGCCGCGGGTGATTAGATCAAGGTAGCGCGGGTCCGCGACGGTTTTGTTGTTGTGGCCGATGGTGGTGGCGAAGACGCGGGTTTTTTCGTTGTAGGTGTTGGTCCAGGCGACGACGAAGTCGTCCTTGCCCTGTTTGCCGCGGGCCAGGGCGTGGGCGGTGTCCAGAAGATGGCCGGCCGAATTGTTGTAAAGCTCCTCCTCGATCGTCGTCCAGTTCTGCATGCCCTTGGTGATCGGCGATGAGGGATCGACGAAGGTGATCGCAATGGGCCGCTGCGCGCCGTGGCCGGTGGATTGGAGCCCGGTGAATTCGAACCACGGCGTGACTTTGGGAAACGGCGCGGTGCGATAGGAATGCATGGCGCAGTGCAGCAGAACCGCCGGTTTTCCCTCCTTGTGCGGCTTGAGAATCCTCTGCACAAAATCCAGGTCCTTCACGTCCGCTGTGCATTCGTCGTGCACGATCACGTCAAACCCATCTGCCCAGCCGTCCTTTTCATAAATGCTGTGGCGATGCGTGGTCTTGCCGTCGCCTTCGTGGATGATCGTCCACTGCACATTCGCGCGGGCCGAGATGCCTTCGGTGATGATGGTTTTCTGTGCCTTGTAGTCGTGGCAGCAGCCGCCGGCGACGAGGAGAGCTTTGATGGGGGCATCGTCGGCTCGGACGGAAGCAATCAGCGCGCAGAAGCAGATTGTGGCCGCAAAAACGGAAACTTTGTTGTGCATGAAGTTAATACTACGGACGACCTTCGATGATGAGGTCGGCCTTGTGTTTGGTAACTTCGACCTTGTAATCGCGGTAGAGCAGCTGTTTGAAAACGTCATCCCATGGGAAGGCGCGGGAGTGGGCGACCTTGATGCGCAATGCGCCGCTGACTTCTTCGATATTGCCCATGTCGCCGACGACGCGGGCCAGTTCCTTCTCGATGTTCGCCGTCGGATCGGCCACGGGGGGAGTGCGTTTTTCTGCCATGATGGTCAACCTCCGAACGAGGTGGGCAGTGCCCACCCTACCAAAGCGCGGTTGTCGGTAGTTTTACGTCAGAGGGAGTTTCATGCAAGCGGGCTTCGCGGACGGTTTTGCCGCAGCCGATGGGGGCGAGCAGGAGCAGCGACAGAAGGAGAAATCGCATACGCCGCAGATTAACCCAGATGGCCGCAGATTGAAAATTAATGCAGGGCAGGAGCAGGTGACGCGGTTTTCCCTGAGGCGATTGCAAAGGCGGATTCCACTTCATCGCAGAATTGCCCGCACAGTTGATCCTGCGAAAGGCTGGAGCGCAGGAGGTGTTGCGCAGTTTGGCCCATTTCTTCCAGCTTTGACCGCTCAGTGGTGAAGAAGGTGTGAATCGCTTTTTCGGCGGCATCGACGTCGCCGTGGGAGATGTGCAGGCCAAAATTGTGGCGGTCGAGCAGGTCGGAGATGTGGGATGGCTTTGGGCCCAGGAATAAAACCGGCCTGGCGACGGCCATCGCACCATAGACCTTGCAGGGGTGAATGATGCCGACCATGTCCGAGCCCAGCGAGACGATGTGCACGTCGGCGGCGGAGAGGGAGAAGCGCAGGTCGGCCAGCGGTTGATAGGGCAGCGAGATTGCGTTGCTGAGGTTGTGGTCTCTGATGTATTGCTCGACTTCTTTCTTGCCGGTGCCGCCGCCGACGAAGAGGAAGCGGATGTCGGGGTGGTCCTTGAGGCGCACGGCCGCGTCGAGCAAAGTTTTGAGCGGGTTGGAAGGGCTGTGGTTGCCGGAGTACATGAAAACGAATTTGCCGGCCAGGTTGTGCTTGAGGCGGAAGGGATTGGTGGTTTGATCAACCGGCTCGATAAAGCTCTCGTGCGGCCAGGGGGGAATGGTCACCATCTTGTGACGAATGACGCGCCGATCGTCGAGGCGCCTGGCCATGAAACGATCGAGGGCGATGATGAGATTGGCATGCTTAAGGATGCGCCTGTTCACGAATTCCAGAATGCGGGCGGAGAAGCTGGTGGGTTTGATTTTGCCCAGGGCGAGGAGTTGATCGGGGTTAAGGTCCATGGCCCAATACACCGTGGGCACGCGGCGGATGCCGGCGGCGATGGTGCAGACCAGGCCGATCAGCGGTGGAGAGGTCGAGAAGAAAATGCCGGCAAGCTTGGGCGTAAAAAGGGCGCGGAAGAAGGCCTGGATCATGAAGGCGGCGGTGCCGAGGATGCGGATGAGCAGATTTTTCTTGCCGAAGGAGGCGAGGGGCAGGCGGCGGATTTCGACGTTGTTGATCGTCTCCCGGGCCGGATAAATGACGGTGGGATTTTCGAAGCCGCGGCGGGAGGTGTAGACCAGGACGCGGTGGCCCCGACGGGCCAGTTCATACGCGACATCGGCGATGTGCTGGCCAACGCTGGCAGGGTCGGGGACGAAGACCTGGGAGATGATGAGGATGGTTTTGGGGTTCATCGGCTGGCGACATCGCAAGGCATGCTTACGAGTACGTAAGCATGGCACCCAAATCCAGAAGCATCTTCCTGGGTGCCATGCCCATGTACTCATGGGCATGCCCGATGACTATCGTGCGTATCGACTTGCCATCTGATCGTAAATCCACCGGTAGGTTTTCTCCATGCCGTCGCGCAGCTTCGTGTCCGGCGCCCAGCCCAGGAGCTTTTTGATCAGCGTGTTGTCGCTGTTGCGGCCGTTCACGCCCTTGGGGGCATTTAAATTGTAATTGCGCTTTAACTTGATCCCGGCGATGTCTTCGACGATGTCCACCAATTGATTAATCGTCACACCTTCGTCCGAACCAAGATTCAATGGCTCGGTGATTTCGCTGTCGATCAGCAGGTTCAAGCCCTTGAGGCAGTCGGAAATGTACATGAACGAGCGGGTCTGCTTGCCGTCGCCCCAGATTTCGATGTCGTGTTTGCCGGTGAACTTGGCGTCGATCACTTTGCGGCAAATGGCAGCCGGCGCTTTTTCTCGCCCACCTTCCCAGGTGCCGAAGGGGCCGTAGACATTGTGGAAACGATAAACGCGCGTGGGGACTTTCCAGTCCTCGCGGAAGTGTCGGCACATGCGCTCGGAGAAAAGCTTCTCCCAGCCATAGCCGTCTTCAGGCATCGCGGGATACGCATCTTCTTCCTTCAGGAACACGTCGAGCTTCTTGTCTTTCTGTTTATCAGCGTTGTAGACGCAGGCGGAAGAGGCGTAAAAATATCGCTTCACGCCAAATTCCCGCGCGGCCAGCAGCAGATGCGTATTGATCAGCACGCTGATCATGCACAGGCCCTTGTTGTTCTCGATGAAGCCCATGCCGCCCATGTTGCAGGCGAGGTTGAAGACGTAATCGCTGCCTTTGACGGCTTTGTAGGCATTGTCCTTAATGTTCAAATCCGCGACGACGTTTTCCGCCTGGCCGTGGACCTGGTACCACTCGCTGGTGGGTTTGATGTCCACGCAGCGGACTTTTTTAAATCCGCGCCGGACCAGATCACCGACGAGATGACCGCCGATGAATCCACCGCCGCCACAAACGACAACTGAGCTGTTTACATCCATTCGAATGCGTCCTTTTCGTCTTCAGGAGAGGATTGCCCGCCACCCCGCTATAGCATTATGAAAGGTCGATTTGACCAGTCAAGAAAAGCCGGCAAGGTCCGGTAAAGTGTCGGGATTTGCCCTCTGGCGGTGGTACGGATGGGGCACGACTCATGTTCAACCGACTATGCGAAGAGGCGGGCGGCGGCAAATAAAGCTATGGGACTGTGAGGTACAGGGGTATAATTCTCACCAGAAACAACCACTGGAGATGCCCCCATGAGAAAGATTGAGCTCCTCGCCGGCGTCGTTCTCATCGGCTTGTGTGCTTCGGCCGCGTCCGCGCAACGGAACAACTTTTTCAACAACGGCGGAGTTGCCCTTTTCAATCCAATCATCGATACGGTCCAGTCCGGCGATCGGCTGGTGGTGCAACCGACCGTCTCGGCCGATCGAAAATATGTCACCATCGGCGGACAGTTTCAAAGCTCCAACGTGATCGCCATTCAGAATTTTCCGTTCTTTGGCCTGGTCGGCCAGGGCGGTGCCGTCGGCGGCGCGGGAGGAGCGGGGGGCGGAAACCTCCCGCCGGGCGGCGCGCAGATTCAGCTGCCGATCGTTCAGATTATCAATGTGGAGATCAATGCATCGGCGCCGGTAACGATACAAAAGCCAGGTTCCGGGCCGGTTCTGCGGCAACAGGGGATGTTCCTTATTTCACCTCCGTAACTCGTGAAGAAACGTGAATGGGCAGCATGTCAGGCGGAGAAGAACAAAAGGGTGATAGTGGCGGTCTTTCCTCGTGGGGTCCTGCCACGCCCCAGCCCAAGAGTTTTTTGCGGCGATTTCGCTGGCTGCTGATTGCCGGCGGCATCCTCGTCCTGCTTTTGTTCCTGGTGGTGCTCGCGCCGACATTGGCGAGCATGGGCTGGGCCAAGTCGATCATCCTGGGCAAGGTGAATGACCAGCTTAATGGCACCCTGGTGGCCAACGAGTGGGATCTCAACTGGTTTGGCGGCCTCGAACTCAGCGGCGTGCGGCTTTACGACAAGAACAAGGTGCAGCTGCTCGAAATGAAGCGGCTGAAGACGGAGCTGTCTGTCTGGGATGTGATTTTCGGCGACATGTACAACCTTGGCAAGACAAAGGTGGAGGGGCTGGCGCTTACGTTTGAACAGTACAAAGACGGGAGCACCAATTTCACGAACCTGGTGAAGCCGACACCAGGAGCCAAGCAGAACGGGGACACAAAGACGCCGTTCAAGATGCCGGATTTAAAAGGGGACTTTGATATCGATTTCCGCGCGACACTCGTGCAGGAGAGCGAGAAGGGCAAACAGCAAATCGAGGTCGATCGCAGCTCGATCAAGCTCAAAGTGCCGAACATTAATTCGCAACTGGCCAATCAGGTTGACATTGAGTTTCGCACGTTCGACCAGAAGCAGGGGAAGTTGACCGCCAACGGGTCGGTCAAGCTGTTTGACAAGTTCATCTTCGACAGCGAGCGATTCAGCGCCGATGAAAATATCGAGATTCAGAACGCACCGCTGATCAGCGCGTTGCCTTTCGTCGATGCCAAGCAGATTAACAAGCTGGAAGGCATCGCCAGCTCGAAGCTGCAAGTGAAGATGGCCGGGGTCGATGATGTGACGGTGGAAGGGAACACCAGCATCGATGATTTGGCCGTAGGCGGGCCAGCGTTGCAGGGGGATACGTTCGCGGCGAAGAAGTTTATCGTCGAGATTCCGAAGACCAGCTTTGCCAAAGGCAATGGACGAATCAAAACCGGCGAATCGGCCGCCTCGATGCCGATCGCAATTCGCTTTGACGACAATTCGATCCTGCTGGTCGTGGACGCGCCCATTGGATCGTTGCAGAACCTGGCGAAAAACGAAAAGCCTGGGGCCGACGGGCAGGTGGCGGCGACTATCGATCTGAAGGTAGCGGCGCTGGCTTCGCAGCTGCCGCACATGCTGGATTTGCCGGAGGGAGTGAAGATTGAATCGGGGAGTTTGAAGCAAAATTTGAATCTGACGCTCGCACCGGACAAGGCCGTGATCAAGCAGGTGCTTGATCTGGCCGACCTGCGCGGCACGCGGCAGGGCAAGGCGATTGCCGCCCAGCCGATTCATCTGACCTTCGAGGGAACCAGCCTCGGCGGCGGCGGGACCGTGCCGGATGTCAGAAACTTCGTCATTGGCCTGGCCAGCGGTTTTGCGACGATCAACGGCAATGGCGAATCGCTCGCCAAGCATCACGTCGATGGAACCATGGACCTGGCCAAGGCGAAAGAAGAGCTCGGGCAGTTCTCGGGATTTTTCGCCAAGGCGGATCTTGCTGGCAACCTGCAATTCAAGCTCGATACCGTCGGCGATTTGCTCAGTGGCCAGAATCCGCAGATGGAAGCTTCGCTGACCGGCAACGACCTGAAGATTGCAAATGTGCTTGCGCATCCGATTAATGAGAAATGGGTGGCGGCCAACGCAAAGGGGAATCTCGTTTTCCAGGACACGGTCCTCAAGTCAATCCGCGGTGCAAGCGCGACCATCAAAACAAACAATCCGCAAAAGCCCTCGGCCGATCTGGTTGTTGCCGGCGATGTGAATCTCGCGCCATTTGCGGTGCCGAATTTCCAGGTGAGGGAATCAAAGATCGATCTGGCAGCACTGCAAAAAGAATTCGCTGCATTTATCCCGCCGACGAAGGTGAAGTTTGAGTCGGGGATTATCGTGTTGGCCGCTGCAGGAAGAATGGATGAAAACGGCGCCAGCCTGACGTCGCTGAAGGTCAATCCCCAGAATCTAACCGTGGTTCAGAACCAAAAACCGGTGCTGGAGAATTACACCGGCACGCTGGAGATGGTCGGCGACGTGCAGCAGGCCGGCAAGGCAGTGAACGCGAAGATTTCCAAGCTGTCGTTGTCCGATCAAAAGAATCTGCTCACCATCGAAAAGGGCGGCGATGGCGATCTGGTCTTCAATCTTGCTCCCGACGGATCGTTCACCGGCAGCGGCAAGCTGGCGATCAAGAACGCGGATTTGAAGGCTCTGACTGACATTGCCCAGGCGGCCGGCGCAAAGGAGCCTCCGCCACCCAACGAGCCACAGCTCAAGAGCGGTAACCTGTCGGGGACCATCGAGCTGGTGAGGAGCAATGCCGATCAGACCGCCGTGATCAGCGATCTGCGGGCGAGCAAATTGACCATCAGCGAGCCGCAGAATCTGTTTCGCGATCAGGATGTCAGCATTTCGATCCGCGCCAATGCAAACAAGGATTTTTCGCTGCTCGACCTGGGGCAGCTGGATGTGCGCAGCTCGTTCATGAACCTGCTGCTCAGTGACACGGTGGTGCGGCGTCCGGTGGGGGGTGCTGCGGTCTCGCCGCTGGACATGATCGAGAAGGCGCGGATGGTGATGGACGTGCCCAACCTGCCGCGGGCGCAGGCGCTGGTGATGGCGTTTATTCCGGCCGGGGCTCAAAAGCAGGAGAAGGCGCTGCCGGATAAACCAGCTGCGCAGCCCGCGCGCCAGACGGATATCGGCAGCGAGCGGATTTCATCCGGCCCACAGCGCCAGCCGGCGCGGCCCGCGCCTGAAACCGCCACAAAAACAGATGAGCCCCTGAAAATCGCCGATGGCAGCGCCAAGGGAACTGTCGTAGTCTCGCGACAGGACAAGGCGCTGAAAGTCGAGGTTCAGGATTTGACCGCAAAGGCATTGAAGCTGGTTCGCGGCAGAGGCACCCCCTGGCAAAAGGATATTCTTTTCAACCTGGCCGTGCTCGTGCAGCCATCAGCCAATGCGGATCCGGCCAAGCCGACTTCAGAGCAAATTCAGGATGTGCAGATCACCAAGCTCGATGGCAGCCTCGGCATCGTTGATCTGCACCTGGAAGAGCCGATCGTCCTGAAGAACCTGACGTCGAACATGGAAGCCAGCGGCGCTATTCGTGCCACTGGCGACATCGATCCCCTCTCTGACTTCCTCGAGGTGATGGGCTTCGTCGATCCCGGTCAGCTCAAGGATTATCACGGCTCGTATGTGGTCACGCAGAAAGTGGGAACCAAGCAGGACACGCTGGCGGCCAGCGGGCAAATCAGCATCACCGACCTTAAAATCGGCAGCACGGTTCGTCCGCAGTTCTCGGAGCGCCTGCTGGCGATCAACAATGAAATCAGCCTGGATCAAAAGGCCAAGGCAATCACCATCAACAATCTGTCGCTGAACATGCAGGACAGCAAGGCGCTGGAAGTGGTGGTCAAGAACGGCAAGATCGAGGACTACGAAAAAAGCCGGAAGTTCGACGATCTGAAAATGCTGCTGAGCTATGACGCCGCAAAAGTGTGGGCAATCGTTAAGCCGATGCTCAGCGTCGAGCAGCAGAAAAATTTCGAGGACATGCGCGTGGCCGGCGTGGTGAAGGATCGCGAGTTCTCCATCACGGGCAGCTATCCGGCCGAAACGAAGAAGGACAAGAAAGGCCAGCAAATCAGCCCGCTGGAATACGTGACGGTGCAGGGAAGCGTCTATCTCAACCAGTTTGAGTACCAGGGAATGGAGGCGCAGGAACTGGAGCTTCCGCTTTATTTCAACAAGGGCGTCGTTCAGACGATTTACAAAAACAAACCCGACGCCCAATACGCCAAGCCCGCCAAATACAGTGGGGGCACGATTGATCTGAGCGGCTTGTCCATCGACGTGTTGGCCGATCATCCGCGGGTGACGGCACTGCGTAAGAATTATGCGCTGCTGGAGAACGTTGAGATTAAACGCGAGTTCGTCGATGCCTATCTCGGCAAGGCCAGCCCCTGGTTCACCGGCGCGGAAGATGCGCGTGGGAGAATCACCGTGATGGTCAAGGAACTCGACCGTCTTCCGCTCGATGAAGCACTGACCAAGCCGACAAGGAAGGACATTGGCAAAGGCAGTGTTACTTTTTCCATTACTGACCTGCGGCTGAAGAATTTCATGATTCGCCTGCTCGGTGACCAACTGAGCATGAAGCTTAATTCGGATGGAACGCTTTCTGCCGACATCAAGGACGCCGTGGTCTCGGTGGAGAGCGGGAAGGTTACCAGCGATATCACGCTCAATCTCGGCGGGCAAAATATCGGCAATCGTGGAACCGTCCGGATGCGCGATGAGCATATCGAGGACATGTTGATGCTTCTTCCGCGGGAAATGATTCCCAAGGCGCTGCTCTTTGGCATAGACCCCAAAATGATTTCGGAAGTGGTCGAGGTGCCTCTGACCGGAAATATGCGGAAGCCTCAGTTGGACATCGCGGGAGCTGTGAAAAAGTCATTTACGCCGCTGAAGGGGATCGACAACCTCCTGAACCCCAAATCCAAGCCGCCCGGGATTATCGGCCAGCCTGCCAAGTGAAGAAATTGTCGCCGCCCGGCGTTTACGTTGACCCTCGTCGTTTTGTTAACTATGCTTCGTCTTGTAAGCCTTCAAAACAGGTGATGTGCCGAGGCACATCGTGTTTAAGCCTTTACGGGAGCAGCAATTGGGCGAAGCTGAGCATCCAAAGGGCAAAGGGTTGTCTCTTTCCTCGAAGATTCTCCAGCCATCGCCGGCGGATACGCCTGACTTCGACGAGTACGAAAAGAAGGAAAAGTGCGGGCTGTTTGGCATCTGGGGACCCAAGGACGCCGCCCAAATCGCTTATCAGGGACTTTTCGCCCTCCAGCATCGCGGCCAGGAATCGGCCGGCATCGCTGTCTCCGACGGAACAACCCTCAACGGCCACGCGGGCATGGGCCTGGTCTCCCAAGTCTTCAACAAGCGAATGCTCCGCGAGGAACTGGCCGGGCACTCGGCCATTGGCCACGTGCGCTATTCCACGACCGGCTCGTCCAAGCTGTGCAACGCGCAGCCGCTCTTGCGGCAGTATCTGATGGGGCCGGTGGCGGTGGCTCACAATGGCAATCTGATCAACGCCACGCTCCTCCGCCAGCAATACGAGCAGCACGGGCACATTTTCCAGTCCACGACCGACACGGAGATCATTGTTCATCTGTTGGCCAAGCCGACGCACGTGGAGAAGCACGATCCGATGCCGCATGTGCTGAAACATCTGCAGGGGGCGTTCAGCCTTCTGTTTTTGTTTCCCAACCGCATGGAAGCCTGCCGCGATCCGTGGGGCATTCGGCCACTGTCGATCGGAAAGACGACCGATGGGCATTGGTGCGTGGCCAGCGAGACGTGCGCCTTTGACGCAATCGGGGCGCGCTTCGAGCGCGAGGTGGAACCGGGGGAGATTATCCGCATCGATAACGACGGACTGAGCTCGCGGCGCTTTTCCGATCCAGCCGAGGACCGGGCCCACTGTATTTTCGAGCATGTTTATTTTGCAAACCCGGCGAGCCGGATTTTCGGGCAGAACGTGCACCTGGTGCGCGAGTCGCTGGGCCGGCAGTTGGCGCGGGAGACGCCGATTGCGGCGGATTACGTGATGCCCATGCCCGACTCGGGACGCTCGGCGGCGCTGGGATTTTCCAAGGAGTCGGGGATTCCGTTTGAAGAGGGAATCGTCCCCAATCGATTCGTCGGCCGCACGTTCATTCTGCCCAACCAGCTTCAGCGCGATCAGGCGGTGGCGATGAAGCTGAATATCATTCCCGATGTGGTGGAGGATCGGCGCATTGTCATCGTCGAAGATTCCGTCGTTCGCGGCACCACAACGCGGTCCAAAATGCGCGCCATCCGTCGCGCGGGAGCGAAGGAAATTCATCTGCGGGTGTCGTGTCCGCCGATCCGGCATCCCTGTTTCTACGGCATCGATTTTCCCACCAGTGAAGAGCTCATCGCCCACAATCGCTCGGTGGAACAGGTGGCGGCGTTCCTGGAAGTGGACAGCCTGGCCTATCTCTCGATGGACGGCCTGCTTTCGTGCATGAAGATGGAAAACCGCCACTACTGCACGGCCTGCTGGAGCGGGCATTACAAGATTCCCATCGATCATCCGCAGAGCAAGTTCGATTTCGAGCGGGATCAACTCAGGATGTTCTAGCGTTCCTCCTGAAGATTAAACACGAAGACGCGAAGAGCACGAAGGCCACGAAGAGCGGCGTTGATTGCGCAATTCGTCTAACCTGCATCTCGATAAGAAGAAAAGAATCAATCAGCCGGGTTGCTTTATGATTCGAGTTGCTCTTTGTGCCCTTCGTGCTCTTCGAGGCTTTGTGTTTATCTTTTTTGTCCGAGAATCCATCGACATTCCGCGCCGCCCCCTAATCCCGCTCTGCAATTTACACGATTTATCTTTGGAGGCGGGTTTTGCAGAAGGTGCTGATCATCGATGCTGCGCAGGAGGACCATGCTGCGCTCTCGGCCTGTCTCAAGGACGAGCCGGTGACCATCTTCTCCTCCTGCGACGGTGAAGCGGGGATCGCCAGCGCCAACGCGATCGTTCCGGATTTGATTTTATTGGACGTCGATCTGCCGGAAGTGAGCGGGTTTGATGTCTGCCGGCGGCTGAAGGGGGGAAAGAAGACGCGCGAAATTCCCATCATTCTCCTCACCGCAGCCACCGACAGCGCCGAGCGGCTGCGCGGATTGGAGCTGGGAGCGCTGGATTACATCACCAAGCCGATCGACACGGCCGAGGTGCTGGCGCGGGTCTGGGCGGCCCTGCGGGCTAGCTTCTTTCTCAACCTGCTTTCCAAAAAAGCGATGATCGACGGCGTCAGCGGGCTGTGGAACCGCCAGTATTTTGATCAGCGCATGGCGGCGGAAATTTCCCTCTCGCGGCGCAGCAGCCGGCCGATTTCCTGCATCATGTGCGAGATTGACGGGTTCGACGCGTTCACCGAACGCTTCGGGCATCCGGGCGCCGACGAGATTCTGCGCGGGATCGGGCAGTTTCTGGTGAACAACTGCCGCATGGAGGATGTGAATTGCCGTTTTTCCGGCGGCCAGTTTGGAATCGTCGCGCCCAACACTCCGCTGGACGGCGCGGCCGATCTGGCCAATCGCCTCTGCGCTACGCTGGCTCACTCGGAATTCACCGCGCGGGGCCAGAAAATCCGCGTCACGTGCAGCTTCGGTCTGTGCGACCTGGAGGTTGCAGGAAGCAAGCCGATCGTTGAGCTGACGGAACAGGCGCTGCATCGCGCCACCAAGGGCGGCGGGAATCGCGTTGAAAGTCACAGACCTTCGCTGGCGGCATAACTGCAACGAGCTTTCCCGTATTTTGGGCCATGGCCACGTACGCGTGGCCATGCCGTGGTTTTTGCCATTTCGAAAAGCTCGGGCATGCCCATGAGTACATGAGCATGGCACCCGCGGAGCAGAGAACGAGTAAAATGCCCCGATGCTCCGATTCATTCCGCTTCTGCTTTTAATCGCGGCGGCTCCGGCCACTCAGACCGCTCACACCAATCGCCTCGCCAAGGAAAAATCGCCTTACCTGCTTCAGCATGCGCACAATCCGGTGGACTGGTATGCGTGGGGGGATGAGGCGTTCGCCAGGGCGAAGAAGGAAAACAAGCCAATTCTCCTCTCGATTGGGTATTCGACGTGTCACTGGTGTCACGTGATGGAGCGGGAGTCGTTTGAGAATGAACAGATCGCGAAGCAGATGAACGATTGGTTTGTATGCATCAAGGTGGACCGCGAGGAGCGGCCGGATGTGGATCGGGCGTACATGATGTTCGTGGTGGCGAGCACCGGAGGCGGGGGCTGGCCGATGACGGTTTTTCTTACGCCTGACCGCAAGCCGTTTTTCGGTGGCACGTATTTTCCGCCGGAGGATCGGGACGGGATGAGGGGATTTCCGATGGTGCTGAGCAAAGTTCACGAGGCATGGGAGAAGGACCACGAGAAGCTGGCGGACCTGGCCGAGGGGTTCACCAAGGCGCTGCAGGCCGAAGCGGCGGGCGAGGTAAAAGCGGCAGGGCCGATGCGGCTGCCGCTGGTGGGCCGGGCGGTGGCGGAATACAAGCTTGAGTTTGACGAGGCCCGCGGAGGATTCGGAACGGCGCCGAAATTTCCCCGCCCGGCGGTGTTTCATTTTCTGCTTCGTTATCACATGCGAACTGGTGATGCAGATGCAAAACGGATGACACTCGCGACACTGGATGCGATGGCGGCGGGGGGGATGCACGATCAGATCGGCGGTGGGTTTCACCGATATTCAACCGATGCCCGATGGTTCCTGCCGCATTTTGAGAAGATGCTGTATGACCAGGCGCAGCTGGCCAGCAGTTACCTGGACGCTTATCAGCTGACCCACGATGAAAAATACGCGGCGGTGGCGCGGGACATCTTTGATTACGTCCTGCGGGACATGACGGGCAGTGACGGGCAATTTTATTCGGCGGAGGACGCGGACAGCGCCGTCGAGCAGGCCGAGCGCGGCGAAAAATCCGAAGGGGCGTTTTATGTGTGGTCGAAGGAGCAGATTGATTCGCTGCTGGGCAAGGACGCTTCGCTTTTTGAATTTGCATATGGGGTGGCTGCCCAAGGGAACGTAAAAGTCGATCCGCGCGGGGAGTTTAAGGGCAAAAACGTTCTATATGCCGCACACACGCCTGAGGAGGACGCCAAAGAATGCAATTTGTCTGCAGATGAGGTGAAAGCTGCGCTGGAGCGGAGCAAATTGGCGCTTCTCAACGCCCGCTCGAAGCGCCCGCGCCCGCATCTGGATGACAAAACCATCACGGCGTGGAACGGGCTGATGATTTCCGCCTTCGCGCGCGGGGGCGTGATTCTCGGCGAGGCAAAATACACCAACGCCGCGGTGCGAGCGGCTGAATTTATCCGCACTCGGCTTTACGACGAGAAATCGAAAGTTCTCAAGCGCCGATTCCGCGATGGCCAGGCCAATGTGGACGGTTTTTCGGATGACTATGCGTTTTACATCCAGGGCTTGCTCGACCTGTATGAGGTGACGCTGGATGTGAAGTGGTTGAAGCTGGCGCTCGAGCTTCAGGGGATCCAGGATTCATTGTTCTGGGATGAGGCGGGAGGATATTTCGCGTCAGGGGCCTTGGATCAGACGCTTCTGCTGCGAATCAAGGAATCTTCCGACAACGCCGAACCATCGGCCAGCTCGGTGGCAGCGCTCAACCTGCTGCGGCTGGCGCAGATGAGCGATAACAAAGCGCTGCGGGAGAAAGCTGACAGGACGCTGGCCCATTTCGCGTCGCGCCTGGCCGAGCATCCGTCGGCGATGCCGCAGATGCTGTCGGCGGCGCTGTTTGGCATGAGCAAGCCGAAACAGATCATCATCGCCTCAAACGGCGACACGCCCGACCGACGGGCAATGCTAAATGAGATCTACCGCGAGTATTTGCCCAATAAAATCATCTTGGGCGCAGACGGCGGAGAGGGACAAAACTTCCTTGGAGAGCGGGTTGCAGTGATCAAAGATGTCTCACCGATCGACGGCAAGGCGACGGCGTACGTGTGCGAGAATTACATCTGCAAGCTGCCGACGACCGATCTGGCCGAGCTTAGGAAAATGCTCAAGCCGTAATCAATCCACTGACGGTCCGCCGCGAATCTCCTGGAGCTTGCGGATGTCGCGCGGATCGGTGGCGGTCTTTCCAGCACATTGGGATCCTAAGCTTAGAATTCCACGTGGACAAGTTGTCGC